>MPMF02043215.1_pt1 | contig 169880 bp, 99 predicted proteins | sample 1617271 | NCBI WGS metagenome assembly MPMF02 (sample SAMN05944812, study PRJNA350692) | marine metagenome | biome: marine; feature: ODZ; material: water; isolation source: 120 m water sample prefiltered with 30 um filter, filtered on to 0.2 um... | place: Pacific Ocean | collected 2012-04-09... | reverse complement strand
TCCGCCGGGTGACGGCGCGCTGGCGGGCGGACCAGACGGGTCCGGGTCGGGAGGCTCGCTGCTGGAGACGTTGGCCGCCCTCTGGGTCCGGGGGGTCGCGGTCGATTGGGAGGCGGTGCATCGCGACCAGGGGCACCAGCGAGTGACCCTGCCATCCTATCCGTGGCAAAGACAGCGCTATTGGCATGCCGTAGCGCCATCCGATGCCGCCGGCGAGACCGCCACCGATGGATGGACCTATCGCCTCGTCTGGGAGCCGCCGCCCGGTCGCGGGTCCGAACCACGGGCGGGCGCCGCCGCTTTGTCGCCGGTGGACCTGGAGAGTCACCTGGCATCGCATCTCGACGAAATAAGAGCGGATGCCCGGCTCCACCGGTATGCCGATGCGCTGACGGCGCTCGAGACTCGGGCGGCATGGTATGCGGCCGAGGCGATGACGCAGATCGGCATGGACCGCGCGGCCGGCGTCCGCGTGGACGCCGCCGAGTTCGCCGAGAGGTCCGGCATCCCGGCTGACCGACGACCGCTGCTCCGGCGCCTGCTGACGATGCTCGACGAGGTGGGTGCGTTGTCGTTTCGGGGAGGGAGCTGGGAGACGACCGGGCGCTGGCCCGATGCGCCGGCGACCGAGAGTGTCGAGCAGTTGATCGGACGCTATCCGGACGCCGAACGTGAGATCCGGATGCTCGACCGCTGCGGCGCGGCGCTGGGAGCGGTGCTGACCGGTCAGCAGGACCCTCTGGCACTGCTCTTTCCTCCAGACGCGTCCTTGACCGCCGCGGACCTGTATGCCGACACGCTCCTCTCCGACACCGTCAACGGGATCGTCGAGCGGGTGGTGACCGGCATCGCGGACGTCCAGCGCGGCGGCCGCACGATCCGTGTCCTGGAGATCGGCGCGGGCACAGGCGGCGTGACGACAGCGATTGCACCGCGGCTGCCTGCGGACCACACCGCATATCTGTTTACCGATCTGTCTTCCGGCTTCCTCGTCCGTGCACGCGACCGGTTCGCCCACCTGCCGTTTCTCGAGACCGCTCGGCTCGACATCGAGCGTGACCCGGCCACCCAGGGGTTCGAGCCCGCCGCCTTTGACATGGTGGTGGCCGCCAATGTGCTGCACGCCACCCGCGATTTGCGCGAGAGCCTGACCCACGTGGCCAGCTTGCTCGCGCCCGGGGGCTTCCTGGTACTGCTCGAAGGGACGGCGCCGCGCCGCGCTATCGATCTCATCTTCGGGTTGACCGACGGGTGGTGGCGCTTTCAGGACCACAACCTGAGACCGTCACACCCGCTTGTCGACCCGCCAGCCTGGCGCCGCGTCCTGGAGCTGAGCGGCTTCGAGCAGGTCGATACCTTCGGGTCGGCTCCTGGGGACGTGGGCATCCTGGCGTCTCAGGCGGTGCTGGTGGCGCGCCGCGCCGCTAGCGACGCTGCCCCGATCGGTGGCGTCCACCGGGTTGCCGTCCACGGCACCGGTCACGCGTCTCCCGGACGGTGGGTGGTGATGGGTGATCGCGGAGAGACTGGCGGTCAGGTTGCCGACCAGTTGCGCGCAGTCGGTGCGGAAGTGTCGCTGGTCTCGGACCGGGGCGAAGACGGGTACAGCGACTGGGCGGTCAGCGATTCGTCGGACACGGGCGTGTCCGGCGTAGTCGATCTGCGTATGCTCGATCTACCGGCCGCGCCGACGCTCACCGGCGAGGGTGCCCAGCATGCGGCCGAGCATGTGTGCGGCCAACTCGCCACGCTCGTCCGCAACCTCGCGCCGGTTGCCTCCAGGCGATGCGCCTTGCACCTGGTTACACGCGGCGCGGTGGCGCTGGAGGGAGAGTCACTGGAAGGCGTCGCGCAGGCCGCCGCCTGGGGCATTGGCAGAGTGGTCACGCTCGAGCATCCGGAGCTGCGAACCTGTCTGCACGACCTGGATCCGCGGGACCGGACGGGCGATGCGAGTCATCTGCTTGTCGATGGAATGCTTCGTCAGAACGACGAAACGCTACAGCTCATCCGGAGCGGCCAGCGGCGCGTGGCTCGGCTCGTACCCTATCCGATCTCCGGCTTCCCATCGTTTGCCTGCGATCCGGATGGGACCTATCTGGTAACCGGTGGTTTGGGCGGGTTGGGCCTCTTGCTGGCCGACTGGCTGGCCTCGAAAGGCGCCGGTCGGATCGTGCTCGTTGGCCGACGGGTACCCTCGTCACCGGCCAGAGAGGCGATCCGGGCGATTGAGGCGGCTGGCCGGCAGGTCGTGGTGAAACAGACGGACGTCACCGAGCCGAGTGCGGTCGACACGCTCCTTGGGTGGATTCGCGAGAACGGACACCGCCTCGCCGGGGTGTTTCACGCCGCGGGTCATCTGGACGATGGCATCCTGACGCAGCTCGATGCCCAGCGCGCCTCCGCCGTGCTCAAGCCCAAAGTGCAGGGCGCCTGGAACCTGCATCTGGCCACACGCCAGGCTCCGCTCGATTGTTTTGTTCTCTTTTCGGCCGCGACGTCGCTCATCGGGTCTCCAGGACAGGCGAGCCACGCGGCCGCCAACGCGTTCCTCGACGCGCTGGCGCACTATCGGCGGGCGCAAGGGCTGTCCGCGGTCAGCGTCAACTGGGGCGCCTGGGCACAGGCCGGCGCGGTGGCCGGTGCGGAGGTGGCCGCGCGCGTGCGGTTGAAGGGGCTGCGGCTGATGGCGCCCGAACGCGGCCTGGCGATCCTCGAACGCGTGATGACCGGAGAGTCGCCGCAGGTCGGAGTGTTCGACGTCGATTGGACGCGGATACCACGATCGTTGAGGGCGTTGCCACTCCTGTCCCGGTGCGCGCCACAGCAGCGCCCGATGGCGGAGCCCGCGGTCGTCGAGAGTCCGCTGCTGGTCCCAAGCTCCAGACGTCGTAGCGCTCTGGCTGCCTTCGTTCGCGAACACGTCCGACAAGTCCTTTCCATGCCGGGACGGGCCGTCGTCGACATGGAGCAGGGATTCTTCGACCTTGGGATGGATTCGCTCACGTCGATGGAGCTGCGCGGCCGTCTGCAGACCGGTCTCGGCTGCTCGCTGTCGGCGACTGAGATCTTCGACTACCCCACACCGTCGGCGCTTGTGGAGCATCTCGATGCGTTGCTGTCGCCCGAAGCGACGACGGGCACCTCGATTTCCGACCGTGATCCCCCAGGCGAAGTGGACGGGAAGCAGAAGATTGCCCTCTCCGAGGACAACGTCGCTGAACGGCTCAGTCGCAAGCTGGCGGAGTTGCGAGAGGAGCTCAGTCGATGACCGACGACCGTCGTCGCGATCGCGAGCTGATGAGGGAGGCACTCGAGACCATCGAGCAGCTACAGGTTCGTCTCCGGGCGCGCAGCGAGCTGCGATCCGAGCCGCTCGCAATCGTAGGGGTTGGTTGCCGTTTTCCGGGCGCCTCCGATCCCAAGGCATTCTGGCGACTGCTGCGAGAGGGTAGAGACGCCATCACGGAGGTCCCGCCGACTCGCTGGGATGTGGACGCCTGGTACGACCCCGACCCGGATGCGGCCGGCAAGGTGTCCACGCGGTTCGGGGGATTCCTCGACGGAGTCGAGACGTTCGACGCGGCGTTCTTCGGAATCACGCCCCGCGAAGCGAGGAGTCTGGACCCGCAGCAGCGCCTCCTGCTCGAGACCGCATGGGCTGCGCTCGAGTCGGCGGGCATTCCACCAGACTCTCTCCGGGACAGCGCCGGCGGTGTGTTCGTCGGTATCGGCGGAGTCGACTACTTCCGCCGTCTGGCGGCCCGTCCACCTGACGAGATTGACGCGTATATGGCCTCCGGGAACGCTCACAGCACGGCCTCCGGCCGGCTGTCGTTCCAGCTCGGGCTCAGGGGGCCGTCGCTGTCGGTCGACACCGCCTGTTCGTCGTCCCTGGTGGCCGTGCATCTGGCCTGTCAGAGTCTGCGGCGCGGAGAGTGTGATCTGGCGCTGGCGGCGGGCGCCAACGTGATGCTTTGCCCAGAGGTGCATGTCAACCATAGCCGCGCGCGCATGCTGGCGCCGGACGGCCGGTGCAAGGCGTTCGATTCCGCTGCCGACGGGTTCGTGAGGAGTGAGGGATGCGGGGTGGTCGTCCTCAAGCGGATGTCGGACGCGTTGCGGGATCGCGATCCCGTGCTGGCGGTGATTCGCGGCTCGGCCGTGAACCAGGATGGAAGGACCGCGGCCCTGACGGTGCCAAACGGTCCCGCGCAGACGGAGGTCATGCGCGCGGCGCTCCGCGAGGCTCAGATCGAGGCTGCCGGTGTGTCATATGTCGAATCCCATGGGACCGGCACAGCGCTCGGCGATCCGATCGAGGCCGGCGCGCTGGCTGAGGTCTTTGGTGGTGGCCGCGAGTCGCCGCTGCTCGTTGGGTCCGTCAAGACCAACGTTGGTCACACCGAGGCGGCGGCCGGGGTGGCTGGGCTCATCAAGGTTGTGCTGGCGCTTCAAGCCGAGGAGATTCCGCCACATCTCCACTACCAGACTCCGAATCCACTCATCCCCCAGCTCGCGGGCGACACCCCTACGCTCCGGATCCCGACCAGGGTGACGCCGTGGGCGGCGGACGGCCGCACGCGGGTGGCCGGCGTGTCTTCCTTCGGCTTCAGTGGCACGAATGCCCACGTGCTGGTGGAGGCGCCACCGGCCAACGGAATCGGAGCGACGCCCAGTCAGGCAGCGGATACCGGATGGGCGTCGGCCGCCGGTTCTGACCATCGACTCCTCCTTCTGTCCGCCAGGACACCGCGCGCGCTTGGTGTGCTGGCCGGACGCTATCGGGCTCTTCTGGACACACTGGCCCCGGCGCCGGACAAGGGCACCGAAGAGCGTCCCGCATCGTCCGACACCGTGGCCCTCGGCGACCTGTGCGCGGGGGCGGCAACCGACCGCACCCACTTCCGGCAGCGGGTCGCCCTGCGCGCCGAGACGCCGACGGCGCTGGCGGATCGCCTCGAAGCGGTCGAGAGCGGTACGGGTGCCGCCGGGGTGTGGAGCGGTCACGCAGACAGCGAGGGAGGGACGGCGTTTCTCTTCACGGGCCAGGGGGCACAGTATCCCGGCATGGCTCGTACGCTGCACGAGACATGCGAGCCGTTCCGCGAGGCCGTCGCGGGTTGCGCGATGCACCTCGACCGGCAGCTCCCCTGTCGGCTGACCGATCTGTTGTACGGTGACCGGGCCGCGACGCAACTGGCCAGGACCGAGTACGCACAGCCAGCACTCTTCACCCTCGAATATGCCATGAGCCGCGTGTGGGCGGCGCTGGGCGTCGAACCGGATGCCGTGCTCGGGCACAGCGTCGGGGAGTACGTGGCTGCCTGCGTCGCCGGTGTGATCGGGCTCGAGGACGCATGTCGCCTGGTCGCCGAGCGTGGCCGCCTCATGCAGCGTCAGGTGCCGGGGGAGATGGCGGCGGTGATGTGCAGAGCCGACCGCGCCGAAGCGATCGTCGCCGGCTATCCAGCCGTGTCGGTGGCCGCCTTCAATGGGCCGGACCATGTCGTGATATCGGGACCTGCCGAACCGGTCGCGGCGTGCCTGGCAGATGCCGAGCGCGCCGGCATAGCCGTGCGGCGTCTGGAGGTCTCCCACGCGTTTCATTCCGCGATGATGGAGCCGATGCTGGATGCGTTCGCTCGGGTCACTGCCACGGTGTCGTATCGCGATCCGACGCTCCTGCTGGTGGCCAACGTGAGCGGTATGGTTGCCGGTTGCGAGGTAAGTCGCCCCGAGTACTGGGTCGAGCAGGTGCGCCGGCCCGTCCGTTTCGCTGACGGCATGCGAACCCTCTGGGACCAGGGCTGTCGGTGGTTTCTCGAGATGGGTCCGACCGCGACCCTGTCCTCGCTCGCCCGCGCCTGCGTCGCCACGGGTGCTGACCCCGCGGATACGCCCGGGATCTTCGTGCCGAGCCTGCGACGGGGTCGCCCTGACTGGGCCGTGCTGTCCGAGGCGGCGGCGCGGCTCCACGTATCGGGGCGGCGCGTGGACTGGCGGCCCTGGTATGGCGCCGGACATCGGCATGTTGCGCTGCCGACCTATCCGTTCGAGCGAAAGCGGTTCTGGGTCGATGCCGCGACCGCATCGCCCGACACCCGGGTGGACCTCGAGGACCACTATGAGGTCCGTTGGGACGAGGTGGATGTCCCGACTGCCGCGCCGCGACCAGACCGCGGTCGCTTGTGGATCCTGCTTGCCGACAAAGGTGGCACGGCGGATGCGATCGCCCGTTCGCTCCGGACACATGGTGACGAGGTCGCAATGGTGCTGGCCGCGGGCGCGTGGGCGCGTGAGGGGGAGCGGTGGTGGATTGATCCCGACCGGGCGGATCAGTATCAACGGGTCCTGCAGGAAGCGGGTGGGGCCACGCAGGTGGCCGGCGTGTTGTATCTGTGGGGGCTCGACTCACCGACCACCGAGGAGCTCGGCTCAGAAGGGTTGGAGCGCGCCACGGTCACTGGCTGTTCTCGGCTGGTGCGGATGCTGGCGGCGATGACAGACGGCGGAGTGGCGTCCGGTGCGCGCCTGTGGGTCGTGACCTGCGGGGTCGTTCCGGCGGTGGCCGAGGATCGCACGCTGCAGGTGGCGCAGTCGCCGCTCTGGGGGTTGGGGAAGGTGGCGTGCCTGGAGCACCCGGCACATTGGGGGGGGCTTGTCGACCTCGACCCTTGGTCGCCAGACCCGGCCGCATTGCCGGCGCTGTTCGACGCAACGGGACGGGACCAGACGGCCATCCGCGGTGGCCGCCTATATGCCCCCCGTCTGGCGCGGGTCCCGCTGTCGGCCGGGAGCGTCAAGCTCCAGTCGCAGGCGACCTACCTGATCACGGGTGGGCTCGGTGCCCTCGGTCTTGAGGTCGCGGGGCGTCTGGTCGCGCGGGGCGCCAGGCATCTCGTGCTCGTCGGGCGGCGGTCACCTGGTGAATCGGCGCGAGACGGGATCGCGAGACTCACCGATGCCGGCGCCACCGTTCGCACCGAGCAACTGAATCTGGGGGACCCGCCAGCCGTCCGGGCTTTCATGGAGGGGCTGGTGTCGTCGGGATTGCCGCTGCGCGGCATCGTGCACGCGGCGGGTGTGACCACGTCCTCTCCAGTGTGTGAGCTGGACGCCGAAGCGCTGCGTTTGGCGATGGAGGCGAAGATCGTGGGCGCCTGGCTGCTCCACGAGGCGACCCGTGAGCGCGAGCTCGATTTCTTCGTGCTCTTCTCGTCGATCGCCTCGGTCTGGGGCTCGAAGGGGCAGGGGCACTACGCCGCCGCCAACGAGTTTCTGGATCGTCTGGCGCAGCTCCGAACCCGTCTGGGTCTACCGGGCCTGTCTATCGGGTGGGGTCCATGGGCGGATCGTGGCATGGCAACGGCCGGGGCACGCGAGTGGCTCGAACGGGTGGGAGTGCGGGCCCTGGCACCTGACACGGCCCTGAACATGTTCGAATCGCTGCTCAACACTCCCGGACACGCTGTGATTGCCGACATCGACTGGCCGCGCTTTCTCGACATCTACCAGTCGAGACGGCAGTCGGTGCTGTTCCGCGAGCTGGCTGCAGACTCGCCCTCACCCGCCGCGGTCACAGCGAAGCCGGCCATGCAGGCGACCGGCGACTCGGTCGAGTCTTTGCGGGCTCGTGGTCCGGTGGAAGGGCGTCGCGCGCTGGTCCGGCTTGTTCGCGAGCGGGTCGCGACGGTGATGGAGGTGTCGCCCGACGAGCTTCCGGCGCCGGGTCAGGGCTTTTTCAGTAGTGGCCTGGATTCGCTGATGGCGCTGGAGCTGCGGGCGCAGTTATCCGAGGCGTTGGGTGTCACCCTGGGGTCGACCCTGGCCTTCGATCACCCGTCGCTGGCCGATCTGACCGAGCACCTGGCCGGCGAGATCTTCGGGGCAGGAGCCGATGCCGATCGCGACCGGGCCGAAACCGGCCCGGTAGGGCAGGAGCATGAGCTTGAATCGGCGTCCGCCGGGAGCGACCTCGAGTCTGAAGTCAAGGCGGCGATCCGTCGATTCGAGCGCTTGGGGAAGTAGACGGAACGTCTGATGCTCGGATGGAGCGGCACTCGATGAGGGACAGGCGGCTCATCTTGGTCGACGGTATCATCGGCGTCGGGAAGTCGACGACGGCACAATGGCTGTGTCGTCTGTTGTCGGCGCATGGCGTGTCGGCCGAGTGGCATCACGAGCAGGATATGGAACACCCGGTGTTCGAGCATCATGCGCTGGAGTCGGCTGCGCGGATGTCGCCTCGGGACTGTCTCGCGTTTCACCGGAGCGCCCTCGAGCAATGGCACCGGGTCGCGGTTGCGACCGGCCCCGGTCGGCCCGTCGTCATTCTCGAGAGCAGTTTTCTGCAGGCGCCAATCGCATCGATGCATCTGGCCGGATGTTCCCATGACGGCATCGTTGAGCACGTCAGTGAGACTGCGCGGGTGCTGCACGGCGTGCACCCGCTACTGGTCTTTCTACGGCCACGCGACGTTGCCGCCGGCGTGCGGCGTATCTGCGAGCGTCGGGGTCCCGAGTTCGCCGCCTACTTGCTCGACACGATCAGGGCGACGCCTTACGGAGAGCAGCGAGCACCGGTCGAGTCGGGTCAGGTGACGACCTTCATCGAGGAGCTGGCCGAGCTGTGTGAGATTGCCGTCAGTCGACTCGCATGCGAGGTTGTGACCGCCGAGGTCGACCGGGAGCCGTGGGCATCGATCCGGACCCGGCTCGCCGGGCATCTGGCCGTCGCGGCGGTGGAGCTGGGACCGGAGAGCGGCGACGTGGATCAGCTCGTTGGCCGGTATCGCGATATTGAACACGATCAGGAATTACGCGTCATCCGGGACGGGGACCGATTGGTGCTGCACCCCTCCGGGACACGGCTTCTGCCGACCGCACCGGACACGTACGATCTCGAAGGGCTGAGTGTCGAACTGATGTTCGAGCGGGTTGATGGTGCAGCGGAGCGGATTCGTTGTCAGTCGCGAATGGCGAACATGGGACCGGTCTGGGAACGGGTGTGACGGCGGCGGTCCCCGGAGCCGACGACGTGGCGACCGGAGGGGGCTAGCAGCATGGCAAAAGCCCAACTGCATTCGAACGGCGCTGTATCGCGTCCCACGGTGTTGCTCCGCGTCGCGCCTTGTGGGACGGGCGCATCGCCGTTCCCGGTGCGACGCGGGGTTTTACTACGGGCTGCTAGCGGGTGGGGCCGGTAGGCGCCACGACACGGATCTGAGATGAGCGAAGACACGGTGCGCCGGTTGTTGACGGCGCTCAATGACGCGACCGATCGGATCGAAGCGCTCGAAGTCGAGCGCCATGAATCGATTGCCGTTGTCGGAATCGCCTGTCGGTTTCCGGGCGCCGAGGACCCCGCGGCGTTCTGGCGGGTACTGCGTCAGGGTGTGGATGCCATCACCCCAGTTCCATCGGATCGCTGGGATGTCGACCGCTATTACAGCCCCGATCCAGATACCCCGGGAACGATGTACACGCGGCATGGCGGTTTCGTCGACGGGGTCGACATGTTCGACCCACAGTTCTTCGAGATCTCGCCCCGTGAGGCGGCCAGCCTGGACCCGCAGCAACGGTTGTTGCTGGAACTGACGTGGCACGCGTTCGAGGACGCGCAGCTGTCACGCGAGGCCGTGACCGGAAGCTCCACGGGAGTGTTCGTCGGGGTGACCAACAACGACTACGAGCGCGTGCTGCGTCGGTACGGGGACGAGACGGCGATCGACGCTTACTTCAGCTCGGGCAACACCCTCAATGCCGCGGCTGGCCGGCTTGCCTACACGTTCGGACTGCGGGGGCCGGCGGTGGCGGTCGACACCGCCTGTTCTTCTTCGCTCGTGGCGGCGCACCTGGCGTGTCAGGCGCTGCGCAGTGGGCAGTGCGAGCGTGCGGTGGTGGCCGGCGTGAACTTGATCCTGTCTCCCGAGGGCACGATTGCCATCTCCCGCGGTCGCATGGTCGCCCCGGACGGTCGCTGCAAGACGTTCGACGCGGCGGCCGACGGGTATGTCCGGGGGGAGGGCGCCGGCGTCCTGATCCTGCGTCGGCTCACTGACGCCGTTGCTGGAGACGAGCATCCACGAGCGGTCATATGTGGCTCGGCGGTCAACCAGAACGGTCCGAGCGGTGGACTGACCGTGCCGAGCGGTCCGGCGCAGCAAGCGCTGATCCGGGCGGCACTCGAAGATGCGCGCCTCGAGCCGGGCGACATCGACTACGTGGAAGCGCACGGAACCGGCACGTCGCTCGGGGATCCGATCGAGGCGGTGGCGTTGGGGGCGGTGTTCGGCGGGACAAAGACGCGAGACACTCCGTTACGCGTCGGGTCGGTCAAGACGAACATCGGGCATCTCGAGTCGGCTGCCGGCATGGCTGGCTTGATCAAGGTCATCCTGTCGATCGAGCATGGCGAGCTGCCGCCGCACCTGCACTTCCGGACACCCAGTCCACACATCCCGTGGGACCAGATACCGCTGCGCGTCGTCACGAAACTCGAACCGTGGAACACGACCGCGCGCCGCGCCGGCGTCAGTTCCTTCGGCGCGAGCGGCACCAACGCCCACCTGGTGATCGCGCCGCCGCCCGAACAGCGGTTCAGACGGGATGACGCGCCGGGCCGCAAGCAGCTCATCGTGTTGTCGTCCCCGGAGAAGGACGGTCTGCGGGATCAGGCGGAGGCGCTGGCGGGGTATCTCGAGCAGACCGACGATGCGCTCGACGATATCTCGTTCGCGATGACGGCCGGCCGGACACATCACCGGCACCGTGCCGCGTTCGTGGCAGCAAAGACAGGGCAAGCGGCCGAGCGGTTGCGCGACCTATTGGCTGGACGGGTCACCGGTGTACGGCAGGGACGGGTGCCGGCCGGCGAGCCGGAGAAGCTGGCGGGCCTCTTCACCGGACAGGGCGCCCAGCACGCCCGCATGGGGCGCGCACTCTACGAGGAAAGCGCGCACTTCCGGGCGGTGATCGACCGTTGCGACGCGGTGCTCCGCGATACGGGGCTTGCGCTGGTCGACACGATCTTCGGCGCGACCGACGATTGGACCCGGACGACGGCGGCGACGCAGCCGGCGCTATTCAGCCTCGAGGTGGCGCTGGCCGAACTCTATCGGTCGTGGGGCATCACGCTGGACGCAGTCCTGGGACACAGCATCGGTGAGTATGCGGCCGCCTGTGTCGCTGGCGTGTTCGAGTTGGAAGACGGCGTCCGTCTAATCGCGGCCCGGGGACAGCTGATGCAGGACGCCCCCGGGGAGGGCGCGATGGCGGCGGTGCTGGCAGGCGACGATGAGGTTGGAGATGTGATCGCCGGCGTCGACCAGGTGGTGATCGCCGCGCGGAACTCGCCACGAAACGTGGTGATCTCCGGTGACCGTGTCGCGGTGGCCGGAGTGATGACCGAGCTGGACCGGCGCGGTCTGACCGCGGTGTCACTGAATGTGGCCCACGCGTTTCACTCGACGTTGATGACGCCGGTCGTGGATGAGCTGCGCCGGGTCGCCGGCACCGTCCGGTTCCGAGCGCCGCGGATTCCGATCGTGTCCAATGTCACCGGCGATTTGATGGGCGAGGAGATTGCGACGGCGGACTACTGGTGCGAGCAGGTGGTCCGACCCGTGCTGTTCGCGCGGGGGCTCGACGTGCTCCGGCGGGCCGGCTACGACACGTTTCTCGAACTAGGGCCGCACCCCGTGCTGAGCGAGATCGCGGGCGAGGCGGAGTCGGGCAACGGAGCCGTCTGGATCCCGTCACTCAGACGCGGCCGGCCGGAATGGGAGGGCGTACTGGACAGCGTGGCTGCGCTCCACGTGCGCGGCGCGACGGTCGACTGGCGACAGCTCGATGTCCGATCCGCACGCGGCACGGCGCGTCCTCCTGGGTATCGGTTTCAGCGACGCCGCTGCTGGGTGGACGACAGTGTGGGTCGCGGGACGCCAGTGAAGGCCGTGGGAGTCTCCTCCGGCCCCGGACCGCGAGATCTAGGGTCGCTGCTCGGCCAGCGTCTTCTGCTGCCAGGCACGACCAAGCATCGGTATCAGGGGGATCTCGGACCGGTCAGTCACCCGTTTCTGCTGGACCATCGCGTGCACGGCCAGGTCGTGCTGCCGGCGGCCGGATTCGTGACGCTCGCGCTCGATGCGGCGACCGAGGTACTGAGTGCGGGACCCGTAGCCCTCGAGGACCTCGTCTTCGAGCGACCGCTCGTGCTGTCAGACAGCGGATCGACGGTTGTTCAGGTGGTCATCGAGCCGGACCAGGAACACGGTTACCGGTTCCGGGTCTACAGCCGAGCGACGGAAACCGAGTGGGTAGCGCATGCCGGTGGCCGTTTGTCGCGTCAGACGGCAGTTCCTGGTGACGAGGTTCCGCCCCCGGTCGCGTCGGTGTCGCGGGTCGAGGCGGGGACCTACTACGAAGCCTGTCGACGCCAGGGTGTCGATTTTGGGCCCGCGTTTCAGGTTCTCACGGATCTGCGAACGCTCGGGAGCGATGCATCAGAGAGCAAGGTCGAGCTGTCCGCCCGGTGGCCGGCCGGGTCGGGACTGCTCCACACCGCGCTGCTCGACGGCGCGTTCCAGACCGTCGGGCCGGCGATCGCGGACCGCGCGGTCGGGCGGGCCCTGGTGCCGTTCTCGATCGACCGCATCCGCGTTTATCGTTCGCCGGCCGACGGTGTCCACGTACGAGCGCAGGTGCTGGACGACGTGCATGGAACCAGTTGGTCGGCGGATCTCACGGTGTGGGATGACCTCGGCGTGGTTGCCGCGGTGGAAGGCCTGGCGCTACGACAGGCGGCGGAGCCGGTGTCTCGCCCGGGTGCGGCGGCTGATCCCGTGTTCGCCATCTCCTGGCAGAGGCTGCCGGAAGAGCAGCGTGAGCCGAGCACGAGTCAGGTGCCTGGTCCAGACGGCGCCTGCCTGATTGTCGCCGACCGGGGGGGAGTCGGCCGCGCCATGGCGGAGCGTCTCGGCGCGCACGGGATTGGAGTCACGCTGATCGAGCCGGCAGTACCGGCGGACTCGCACGGAGAGGGCTCGGGCGCCGAGTTCGTTCGACGGGTCCTTACGGCGTCCCCGGGCACCCCGCGCCCAAGCCAGCTGTTGTATCTGCGAGCGCTCGACGTGACGGAGACGGCGTGGGTTGACACCGGCACGCTCGAGCGGGACGTGCGGGCGATGTCGTCGGGCTTGCTCGATCTGCTCGCTGTGGTGGGCGCAGACGGCGTCGTGCCGCGGCTCTGGCTTGCCACGCGCGGCGCGCAGCCGCTGGGCCCGGGGCTGACGACGGCCGGATGTCTGCAGGCGATGATGTGGGGCATGGGTAGGACCCTGGCGCTCGAGCAGCACGAGCTGAGACCGGTGCGGGTCGACCTGGACCCCGGCTCGGGGACGGTGGCCGACATGGCCGACGCCCTGACGCGTGAGCTGGTGTCGCGATGGGCGGAGCCGAATGAGGTTCTGGTGGGCGAGGACGAGGTCGCGCTCCGAGGCGGACAGCGTTTCGTGCCGCGCCTGACGCCGCATGCTGGAGCGTCGACGCCGGGGCCGTCTGTCCCGTTCGGCGGGATCCGTGCGGATCGGGTCTATGTGATCACTGGCGGGCTGGGTGGACTCGGCCTGTTGACCGCCGGGTGGTTGGTGGAGGGAGGGGCGCGCCATGTGGCCCTGCTCTCGCGCCGGGATCCAGCGACGGCGGAACGTGACGGGCTCGTGACCGCCTGGCGGGCGTCCGGCGTCGAGATTCGGCTGTTCCAGTGTGACGTGGCGGATGCCGGTGCGCTCACCGATGTCCTAAACGAGGCGCGCGCGAGCGCGCCGATCGGTGGTGTCTTTCATGCCGCTGGTGTGGTGGCCGACGGTCTGCTGGCCGGACAGACCTGGTCGAGGTTTCGCGAGATCCTACCGGCCAAGGTGATCGGCGCCGCCCACCTGGACAGACTGACCGCCACCGATCCGCTGGACTGCTTCGTGCTGTACTCCTCGACGGCGAGCGTGCTCGGTTCGCCGGCGCAGGGCAACTACGCGGCGGCGAATGCTGTTTTGGATGCACTTGCCTGGACGAGACGCGCTGCTGGCCGGCCGGCGCTCACGCTGAACTGGGGCGCGTGGTCCGGTGTTGGTCTGGCGGCCGGTGGTGACACCTCGGCGCGCGCGCGCGCGGCGGGTCTTGGCGTGCTCGACCCGCACCACGCACTGCGGATGCTTGGCAGGATGCTGCGCGAAGGGGCGGTGCAGGTGACAGTGGCTCCGGTCGAGTGGAACGTCTGGGCGGCGCGGTTGCCCGGTGCCGCTCCGGGTCTGCTGCGATCGCTGGTCGGTCGAAGCGAGCCGGCCGTATCCGCGCACGGCGTCGACCGCGCCCTCGTCGACCGGCTTCGGACGGCGTCGGGCGGCGCGCGATCGGCGGAGGTGACCGCCTATGTCGTGGCGCGACTCGCGGAGGTGCTCGATCTGGAACCGGACCGCCTGGAGCCCGACCGCGCACTCGACACGCTCGGGTTGGACTCCTTGATGGCGGTTGAGCTCCGGAGCCGGTTCCGGCGCGACCTGGGGGCCGAAGTGTCGCTGACGGTGCTGCTGTCGGACGACCGTGTGGATGCTCTGGCCGTTCATCTCGCCGCGGCGTTAGAAACGAGGACTGGCGATGAGCCGGAGTCGGCAACCACGGCTGGCGATGGAGAGGCCGCACGGGAATCGCTCGCCCTTGTCGACGAGATGACCGACGAGGAGGTCGACGCGATGCTGGCCGGCCTCGAACTGGAGGTTGGAGACCGAGCCGGCGAGCCCGGACGCGATCCGGAGGGTGACGGGACCGACGAGTCGCCTGGAGGCGCACGGTGACGGCCGTTGCCGGCGGGTCGGTCGCACCACGCGAACGACTGCGCGCGCTGCTCCGCGAGAAGGCAGCCGGTCGCCACGAGATCCACCCGGTCGGTATCGGACAGCGCGCGCTCTGGTTCCTGCATCAGACCGAGCCCGCGAGTCCAGCCTACAACACCGCCTTCGCCTTCCGATCGAGATCACCGCTCGATCAGGGGGTGCTTCGCCGTGCCATCGAAAAGCTGGTCATCCGGCACGAGGCGCTCCGCACGACATTTGCCAGCGAGGCCGGCCGGCCGGTGCAGCACGTGTGGGGCTACCGGGAGGTCCCGCTGCGCACCCACAGCACGGGGCCCGATCGAGGCGCCGTCGAGCGGCTGGTCAACGACGCCTACGCGGAGCCGTTCGATCTGGCGCGCGGCCCGCTGGCGCGCGTAGATCTGTTCAGCAGCGCCGTCGACGATCATGTGGTGCTGCTGACGCTGCACCACGCGGTCTGCGATGCGTGGTCGTTGTGGATTCTGACCGACGAGCTGGTGCGGTGCTATCAGGGAGAGCTGACTGGACGTGTTCCCACGCTGGAACCGGTGGCGCCCTACCACGAGTTCTGCCGCCGGCAGACCGCCCAGCTCGAGTCAGCTGCCGGTGAGCGTTTGTGGCGGCACTGGCAGACGACCCTCGAGGGCGTCTTGCCACCGCTCGCGCTGCCGCTCGACCATCCTCGACCGCCGGTGCGTGCGGAGCGCGGCGGCACGATCGAGTTCGGTCTGCCACACGGTCTGTCACGCGATCTGCGCGCAACGGCGGCCAGCCTGGGCGCGACGCTCAATGTCGTCCTGCTCGGCTGTTTTCAGCTACTGCTGCACCGCATGGCGGGTCAGCCTGAGCTCGTGCTCGGGACGCTGACAGGGGGCCGGACCGACCCCGCGTTCGCCGGCACGGTGGGCTACTTCGTCAACCCGGTGGTCATTCGAAGCTGTCTCCCGGAGACCGGCACCATCGGCGACTTCCTGGCCGACGTGCGACGCCAGACACTGGCGGCCATCGAGCACCAGGACTTTCCGTTTCCGCTGCTCGTGGAGCGGCTGCGCCCCGTTCGTGATCCCGGGCGCTTGCCGATCTTCCAGGTGCTGTTCGTGTTGCAGAAGGCCCCGCGGCAGCATGGCCCGGAGCAGCTCACCGCGTCGGACGGAGCGGCGTCGGCCGACCTGCGGCTCGAACCGTTTCCGGTGCGTCAGATGGAGGGCCAGTTCGACATTACGCTCGAGATGACCGACGCGGATCCGATCACCGGACGGCTGAAATACGCGACGCCGCTGTTCGAACGTGACACCGCCGAGCGATTGACCAGATACATGGAGGCACTGCTGCGGGACGTGTGTGACGATTCTGCGCGGCCGCTCGACCAGGTCCTCGAGCTCATTCCTGACGACATCCGGTTCTTGCGGGATCGAAATCAGACGGTGACGCCGGTCGAGCACGGTCGCCGGATCCATGATCTCATCGCGCGACAGGCAGGCCAGTCTCCTGACGCGGACGCCCTTGTGCTGGATGCGTGTGACGGCACGCCGTCGCAGACCTGTTCGTACGGCCAGCTCGAGACCCGTGCCGCCGGACTAGCGGCCAGGCTTCGCGCGCTGGGCGTCGGACCGGACGTGCTCGTCGGTGTACTGGTGCCACGGTCGATCGACCTCCTGGTGGCGCTGGTGGCCGTGCTGAAGGCGGGCGGCGCATTCGTACCCATCGACCCGGAGCATCCACCCGGTCGGATTGACGAGATGTTGCGGGACGCCGCCACACCAGTCCTGGTGGCGACGCCGGATCTCGCCGGGCGGTTGTCGCCGCCGCCGGGCTGCCAGTTGGTCGAACCGGATGAGCGCAAGGCGGTCGACACAATGTCTGGTGTGGGCGCGGACCCCGGGCCGGCTGGCCTCGCCTACGTGATGTACACATCCGGGTCCACCGGCCGACCCAAGGCGGCGATGAATACCCATGGCGGACTGTCGAATCGTCTGGCCTGGATGCAACGCGCCTACCGGCTCGGTTCAACGGACGCGGTGCTGCAGAAGACCCCGGTGAGCTTCGACGTGTCGGTGTGGGAGTTGTTGTGGCCACTCACAGCCGGGGCGCGACTGGTGCTGTGCCCGCCTGGTCGTCATCGAGATCCGGCACTGCTGGCCGCGCTCATCCGACGGCAGCGCGTCACGACCCTGCACTTCGTGCCGTCGATGTTGCGTATGTTTCTCGAGACCCCCGGTCTGCCGGAGTGTCCGAGTGTTCGGCGGATCATCTGCAGCGGCGAGGCGTTGTCTCCGGACCTGGCGCGCCAGTGCCTGGAGTGGTCCGATGCTGAGCTGCACAACCTGTATGGACCGGCCGAGGCGGCGATCGACGTGACGCACTGGCCGTGCCGACGCGATGCCCTCGACGATGTGGTGCCGATCGGCCGGCCGATCTCGAACACTCGGATTCACGTGGTCGGCGGAGCTGGGCGCCGCTGTCCGGTCGGGGTGGCGGGAGAGCTGTGTATCGCGGGGCTCGGGGTCGGTCGTGGCTATCACGCGCTCCCGGGCCTGACCGCGGAGCGGTTCGTCCCCGATCCGTTCGGAGAGCCTGGCGAGCGGATGTATCGGACCGGCGACCGTGCTCGGTGGCGATGGGATGGTGAGCTGGAGTATCTGGGCCGGTTCGACCATCAGGTGAAGATCCGGGGCGTGCGGGTCGAGCTCGGCGAGATCGAGGCACGCCTGGCGGAGCATCCCAGTGTGAGGCACGCGGTGGTCGAGGCTCGACCCGGCCCCGATGGTGCCGACCGGCTGGTCGCGTATGTGGTGACGGATTCACCCCGTCCCTCCGTTAGCGCGCTACACCGCTTTCTGGCGAGCTGGCTGCCCGACACGATGATGCCCGCCACGTTCCTGTTCCTTGAGCAGCTTCCGCTGTCACCCAGCGGCAAGCTCGCCCGACGAGCCCTGCCGGATCCCACTTCAGAGCGACCGCGGCTTGACACGGCGTACACGGGCCCCAGGACCGAGAACGAGCGACAAATCGCGGAGATTTGGCAGGCGGTGCTCGGCGTCGAGGCGGTCGGTGTCCACGACAACTTCTTCGAGCTGGGTGGACATTCTCTGGCGCTCGCCGAGGTCCAATCGGGGCTCGCCGCGTTCATCGATCGGACGCTCTCGCTGGTCGATCTGTTTCGGTTGCCGACGGTGGCGATGCTGGCCGTCTACGTGGCAGGCGCCGGCGAGCGGCCGAAACAGGGACCTCCCCGAAGCGGCGATCGTCGCACCAGCCGCCGGGCCTCGGTCGCGGCAAGCCGTCAGGCGCGTCTGTCGCACCGGCAAGGCTTGAGGGACGGCACGTGAGCGACGGGATTGCAGTGGTTGGGTTGGCGTGCCGCGTGCCGGGTGCACCGGACGCCAGGATGTACTGGCGAAACCTGTGCGACGGCGTCGAGGCGATCAGCCGGTTCAGCGACGCGGAGTTGTTGGCCGCCGGTGTGGAAACCGAGCTGGTTCGCCGTCCCGATTACGTGCCGGCATCCGGCGTGCTCGACGACATCGAACGGTTCGACGCCGCGTTTTTCGGCTTCACGCCGCGCGAGGCCGAAGTGCTCGACGTGCAGCAGCGGCTGTTTCTCGAGTGCGCCTGGCAGGCGCTCGAGGATGCGTGCTGTATGCCCGATCGTCAGAATGGCGTCATTGGCGTCTACGCTGGCGCCGGGCTCAACAGCTATCTATTGACTAACCTCGCGCCGCATCGTGACCTGATCGCCTCGGTGGGCGAGTTCGAGGCGATGATCAGCAACGATAAGGACTTTCTGCCGACGCGGGTCTCCTACAAACTGAATCTCGGTGGGCCGAGTATCGGCGTGCAGACGGCGTGCTCGACCTCGCTCGTGGCGGTGCATCTTGCCTGTCAGGCCTTGCTGGGCGGCGAATGTGACGTCGCGCTGGCCGGTGGCGTTTCGGTACGGGTGCCGCATCGCGTCGGGTATCTGTATCGCGAAGGGATGATCCTGTCACCCGACGGTCATTGTCGCGCCTTCGACATCGGCGCGACCGGCACCGTCGGTGGCAACGGCGTAGGGGTCGTCGTGCTCAAGCGGCTGGAGGATGCCCTCGCCGACCGCGATGCCATTCGGGCCGTGGTCCTCGGTTCGGCGATCAACAACGACGGAGGAACGAAGGTCGGCTTTACGGCGCCGAGTGTCGACGGACAGCGCGGGGTGATCGGCGAGGCGCTGGCGGTTGCCGGTGTGACGCCTGACTCGATCGACTTCATCGAGACCCACGGGACCGGCACGCGCCTGGGCGACCCGATCGAGTTTCAGGCGCTCTGCGAGGCGTTGCCGATGTCCGGGCGTCGCGTCTGTGCGCTCGGGGCCGTCAAGACGGCGATTGGTCACCTTGACGCGGCGGCGGGTGTCGCCGGTTTCATCAAGACGGTGCTGGCACTCGAGCACGGTCAGATTCCGCCGACCCTGCATTTCACGCAACCGAACCCGGCGGTGGCGTTGGATGACAGCCCCTTCTATATCAACACCATGCCGGTGCCCTGGCCGGGGAACGGCGCGCTTCGGCGCGCGGGTGTCAGTTCCTTCGGCATCGGTGGCACCAACGCGCACGTGGTGCTGGAGCAGGCGCCGGAACCGGCGTCATCGGCGCCGCCCCCCGGGCCGCACGTCATTCTGGTGTCGGCTCGCGACCAGGAGACTCTTGCACGCTCGACCGCGCAGCTGGCGCGGACCCTGCGCCACGGGGTGGGCGACCGGATGGGGGACGTCGCCTGGTCGCTGCAACATGGGCGACGCGCGTTCGCGCAGCGAGTGGCGATCGTCGGGCGTGACGCCCAGACGCTGGCGTTGGCGCTCGACCACGTCGAGATCGTGGAGCAAACGTCCGATCGAACCTTGATCTGGATGTTTCCGGGGCAGGGCGCTCAGCACACCGACATGGCGGCGGAGCTGTATCGCGCGGAGCCGGTGTTCCGCGACACGATCGACGCGTGCAGCGACATGCTGCGGCCTGGGCTTGGACTCGACCTTCGGGATGTGCTGGGTGTCGGCGACGGCCCAACGGTGGTGTCGACCCGGCTGGAGCAGACCGCGGTGGCGCAGCCGGCGCTCTTCGCCGTCGAGTACGGGATGGCTCGACTGCTGCAATCGTGGGAGATCGAACCGGACGTGGTCCTGGGACACAGTGTGGGTGAATTCGCAGCCGCCTGTGTCGCCGAGGTCATCACTCTGCCGGAGGCGCTGAGAGCGCTCGTCGAGCGGGGTCGCTTGATGCAGACCCAGAAACCGGGCCGCATGCTGACCGTCGCGCTGTCGGAGACAGAGCTGGAGGCGCTGGTCGCGCCGCCGGTATCGGTGGCCGCGGTCAACGGCGCCGGGCTCTGCGTGGCATCCGGTCCTTCCGATGCGGTGGCGGCGCTCGAGCGCCGCTGTGTCGACCGTGGGGTGAGCTGCCAGCCGCTTCAGACCCCGCACGCTTTCCACTCCTCGATGATGGAGCCGGTGCTCCCAGCGTTCGGACAGGCCATCGAGCAGATGTCCTTCGCCCAGGCGTCGGTGCCCTGGGTGTCGAGCGTGACCGGCGACATGGTGAGCGATGCCCCGGTGGACGCCGGCTACTGGGTGCGGCAGATACGCCAGCCAGTACGGTTCGCAGACGCGCTCACGCGCGCGTTCGAGATGCCGCGTCCGTTGATGCTGGAGGTCGGGCCGGACCAGACGCTGTCGTCGCTGGCCCGTGCACACCCGCGAGCTCGCGACGCGACGGTCGTGCCGACCATGCGGCGGCCGGGTGGTCCGGGCACCGATCAGGGTGTGCTGCTGGAGGCCATCGGGCGTGTGTGGACGGCCGGTGTCCCGGTGGGATGGGACGCGATACAACCTGGCGCCGGGCGCCGTCGGATGTCCCTGCCCGGATACCCCTTTCGCGGGTCGCGCTATTGGATCGACCCACCCGATCCGGACCGCGCGCCCACCGAGCGTCCAGACAGGCACGCCCGACGGCAACCGCTCGACGCGTGGTTTTACGCGCCCATGTGGAAGCCGGTGTCGGCCCCCGTCACGCGGGACGATTCGCCCGTCCGCGGTGTCTGGCTGTTCCTGGTGCACGACGGGGACCTGGTGGGAGCGGCCCTGGCGGCGCGGGCTCGCGCGCGAGGGGCCATCGTCATCAGCGTGAGCCCGGGTACCGCGTACGCGCGGTCTGCCGAGGATCAGTTCACGATCCGCTCGGGTCGGGCGGACGACTACGACCGGCTCCTGAGCGAGCTGGCTCTCGGCGTTGTCCCGATCGATGTGGTTCACGCCTGGTGTCTCGAGCCGCCACCAGGGACCGACACGGCGGTGCGGATGACACCGTTGGACGCCGCCTTCCACAGCGTGTTCGGCGTGACCCGTGCCCTTTCCGCGCTGGCTGGAGACCCATCTGTGGGCGCTCGCGACGGTGCTGCGAGGTGTGCGCGTTTGCACGTGCTGTCGCTGGCGACCCCAGCCGGCGCGGACGACATCGCCAACGCGGCCATCCGCGCGGCGATACAGGGACCGGTGCGGGTGGGGCCGCGGGAGTGTCCCATGCTCACCAGTCGGAGTATCCGGATGACGCCGCCGACCGGCGAGGCCGGCCTCGCCGCTACCATTGAGCGCCTGGATCGGGAGCTGCTCTGGCCGGACGCCGAGACGGACATCGCCTACCTGGATGGCCAGCGACATGTGCGCGTGATGGCACCGCTGCAGGTGGGTCGGCGCGCTGAGGGGAGCGGTAGAGGCGTCGCATCCGGCTCCCCACCGGCGCCGTTGCGTCACCGGGGGCATTATCTAATCACCGGTGGGCTTGGCGGGATTGGCCTCGTTGTTGCCCGCCATCTGGCGTTGCGCTGCGAGGCGAGGTTGACGCTGCTGGGGCGGACGACGGTGCCACCCAAGACGGAGTGGGACGACTGGCTCGCGCAACATCCTGACGAGGATGTCGTCAGCAGGAGGATCCGCCAGCTGCGCCGCATAGACACGGCGGGGGGGCAGGTCTGGATCGCTACGGCGGACGTCGGTGACCACGAGGCCCTCGACCGGGCGGTCGAGGCGGCCATCGCTCATCACGGTCCGGTACACGGCGTGATTCATGCGGCCGGCGTGCCGGCCGGCGGCTTGATCGCCGGCAGGACCCGCGGGCAGGTCGACTCGGTGTTCCGGCCGAAGGTCGACGGCGCCCTCAACCTGATTCGGGTGTTGGACGAGCAGTCGCTGGACTTCCTCGTGTTCATGTCGTCCCTTACGGCTGTGCTCGGCGAGGTTGGGCAGGTCGACTACTGTGCCGCCAACGCTGTGCTTGACGAGCTGGCCGTCCGGCTACGAGGTGCGGGCCGTGTCGCATGCAGCATCAACTGGGACGCGTGGCGTGAAACCGGCATGGCAGCCTCCGCCTCACTCCCCGCCGGGCTCGAGTCAATCCGCCAGCGACGGCTGCGCGATGGGATTCTCGACCGCGAAGGCCTGGAGGTGTTCGAGCGGGTGCTGGCAGACGATCTGGCGAGGGTCGTCGTGTCGACACGCGACCTGGAGACCCGCGTCGAAGAGGAGGCGGACACGGGCAGTGGGTCGGTTCCGCGGATCGAGCCGCCGGAGCGCAACCATCCTCGCCCGGTCCTGTCGGTGCCGTTTGCCGCGGCGGAGGGGGCGATCGAGCAGGAGGTGTGTCTGCTCTGGGAGGCGGCGCTGGGTGTCGACGGCGTCGGTCGTGACGACGACTTCTTCGAGCTAGGAGGTCATTCTTTGCTGGCCACCCAACTCCTGTCCCGTCTTCGCGACCAGACGGGTGTGGGTGTCAGCCTGGGGACGTTCTTCGAACAGCCGTCGGTGGCGGCGCTCGCCAGGGTCGTCGAGGCGACGCAACTCGATGCGGTCGTGGCGGAGGTAGAGCAGCTCAGCGAGGATGAGGCGGAGCAGGCGCTTCGCGCCGCCGCCGAGGCGCCAGACGCGTGAACTCGGTCGCGCCTGATAAGATACGGTGTTTCTTCGTCGGTATGCCGGAACCCGATGAGGGTGTGATTGTTTTCTTTGCATCACCGGAGGAATGGGGCTGACTGTGTCTGGACATCGAATCAGAGTGATGGTGCTCGGGATGTTGGTAAGTGGCATCGGACTGCCGGTAGACGTGTCGGCACAGGAAACCGACCTCGACGCGGTGCGGCAGCAGGCGATCAATGTGGACTTCTCGTTCGTCAACACCACCGGCAACACCGACACCACCACGACCAGCTTCGGCGCCGGCTACTCGGCGCAGCGCGGCCGGTGGGGGTTTGGGGTCGAGGGCAAGCACATGCAGTTCGATTTCGGCGAGGTCACGGCGGCCGAGTCGTCAGACGTCAAGTTCCACGGGTCACGTGTCTTGAATCAGCGGCTGGCGCTTCTCGTTATCGGCGGATGGGAGCGGGACATCTTCAAGGGCCTCGATGCGCGCTACGTCGGCGGCGGTGGACTGCTGGCTCAGCTGGTGCGGCTGCCGCGCTGGGCTCTGGCGGCGACAGGGGCGGCGGGTTGGACGCGCGAGACCCTGACGCTCTCGCCGCTCGCGAGCGATTTTCTGACGCTGTTCGGCGAGGTCGATTCCACGATCGGTCTGTCGCAGACCGCCAGCTTCACCCAGACGCTCACGGTTCGGCCAGGGTTCCAGAGCGCGAACTCGGAGCTGGGCCGAGAGGACGCGACGGATCTGCTGATCGATTTCGAGATGGCTCTGCAATCGGCCGTCAATAGCTGGCTGTCGGTCGTGCTGCAATACACCGTCGACCACGACACCGAGCCGGCGTTCGGCAAGGAGCAGACGGACCAGAACGTCACCGCGTCCTTGCGTCTCGGCTGGTCGAGACAGTAGCCCCTTTCAGTCGAGAGGTCGAGAGCCCGAACCGCCAGTCCGTGGGTGACACCTGGATCGCCGGGTGCCGTCGAGTCCGCGAGGCGGCGGCTCCGAGGGCTGCACCTCCGCCCGGTCGGTCGGACGGACAGCACACATGCGATTGGGAGAGTTCAAGCTCGTCGACTCCGAGCAGGGCGAAGACCCGCACGCAGTCCATGCGCGTTTCAACGACACGCGCACCGACTACCCGCGCGACCGGACCATCCACGCCCTGTTTGCCGAGCAGGCGGCACGCACCCCCGAAGCGCCGGCGGTGTTCCATGGCGCGCGCACTTACAGCTACGCCACCGTCGAGGCCGCGTCCACACGGCTCGCGCGCTGTCTGATCAAGCATGACTTGGCGCCCGAGGCGCCGGTGGCGGTCATGCTCGACCGCACGTTCGAGCTGGTGGTCACGCTGCTCGGTATCCTCAAGGCCGGCGGGAGCTACGCACCGCTCGAGCCGGACGCGCCGCTCGAGCGGGCGCGTCTGCTCATCGGCGACACCGGCGCGCGCATGCTCATCTACGAGCGGCGATTCATCCGCACGGCCAACCGCCTGCAGTGGGAGTGCCCCGGTCTGCGGCTCCTGCTGTGTGCTGACAGCGACGACGTGCATGGCGAGATCGAGGGCGGTGGCGGCATGATGCGCGAGGCGATCTGGGACGAAGTGGGCCGGACCGCCTCGGACGACATCGCCGGCGGTGGGTGGACGAGCAGCTACACCGGCGCGCTGCTGAGCCGAGCCGTCATGGACGAGTACGGTGACAGCGCCGCTCGCAAGCTCGAGCCGTTTCTGACAGGTCGCTGCCGCGTCCTCGAAGTCGCCTGCGGCTCCGGCATCACGATGTTCCGGGTGGCGCCGCGCGTCGCCTACTATCACGCGACCGATCTGTCCGCCGAGATCCTCCGCTGGACCCGCGCGGAGACGACCCGCCGCGGTCTCGATACCATCACGCTCGAGCACCTGCCGGCCCATGCCATCGACGACGTCAGCGCCCGCGACTTCGATGTGGTCATCCTCAACAGCGTCGTCCAATGCTTCAGCGGCCACAACTACCTGCGTGACGTCTTGCACAAGTGCATCGGGCTGATGCGGGACCAGGGCATCATCTTTCTGGGCGACCTGAGGGATCAGGATCGGAAGGAGGAGTTTGTTGCCTCGCTCAGGGCGTTTCGCGACGAGCATCGCGGGCGCGGCTATTCCACGAAGGTCGATCGTTCAGAGGAGCTGTTCGTCTCGCGCGACTTTCTCGAAGATCTGCGTGGCGATCTGCCGGCGATCCAGGCGATCGACACGTCCCTGATGCTAGGGCAGACGCGGAGCGAGCTGTCGGAGTATGGCTACGACGCCATCCTGACGATCGACAAGCACGCAGAGGGTCGGGGGGAGATCCCGCGCAACAGGCTGCAGTTGGACCGACGCGCCGTTGTCGCCTGCGACGAGGCGCCACTTGCGGAGCGCACGGGGCCGCATCAGCTCGCCTACATCATGTACACCTCCGGGACGGCCGGCCGGCCCAAGGGGGTGATGGTGGAGCATCGCGCGGTCGTCCGACTGGTCAAGAACACCAACTACGTCTCGTTCGGATCGGAAGACCGCTGTCTGCAGACCGGGTCACTGGCCTTTGATGCCTCGACGTTCGAGATCTGGGGCCCGATGCTCAACGGCGGGGCGGTGTGCCGTCCGCCTGCCCGGTCGGTGCTCGACCCGGCCGAGGTGGCACGACTCATCCGGACCCACCGCATCTCGACGATGTGGCTGACCGCCAGCCTGTTCAACCACCACGTCGAGTCGGATCTCGGAATGTTCGAGGGGCTGATGGTGCTGGTCGTCGGGGGGGAGCGGCTGTCCCCAGAACACGTGAGGCGGGTGCGCGAGCGCTATCCATTGCTGCGTCTGCTGAACGGGTACGGGCCGACCGAGAATACGACCTTCACGACCTGCCATCCCATTACCGGTCTGGAGGACGGGGATGTGCCGATCGGCGCGCCGATCGCCAACACGGCGGTGCTGATCCTCGACCGGCAGCGTCATGAGCCGCTCGGGGTCGGGGTGACCGGCGAGATCTGCGCGGCTGGCGACGGTCTGGCCCGCGGATATCTCGGGGACGCGGCGCTGACGGCCGCGCGTTTCGCGCCCCATCCGTTCGGGCAGGGGGAGCGCGTCTATCACACCGGCGACCTCGGACGGTGGCGGGCCGACGGCGTGGTGGAGTATCTCGGCCGAGTCGACGACCAGGTGAAGATCCGTGGCTACCGGGTGGAGCCGCGCGAGATCGAGGCGCGGATCGGCGCCCACCCGGGCGTGACACGGGTGCTGGTGCTGGGACGCAATGACGGGGCGGTCGGCCGGTATCTGGTGGCGTATCTGACCGGACCAGACCCGATCGAGATCGCCCGGTTGCGGGCCGACCTGCAGGCGGCGCTGCCCGACTACATGGTGCCAGCGTATTTCGTGCAACTCGACGAGTTCCCGCTCGGCCCGAACGGGAAGGTGGACCGCGCGGTGTTGCCCGACCCTGGGCGGGCCGCCGGTGTCTCCGGGTTGGGGCGTGTCGAGCCGGCCAGCGAGACGGAGCGGACGCTGGTGCGGGTCTGGGAAGAGGTGCTTGGTCAGACCGGGATCGGCGTGACCGACAACTTCTTCGAGGCCGGCGGCCACAGTCTGACGGTGGCGCGCGTGGTGGCGCTGATCGAGAAACGGCTGGGCGCGGTGGTTCCGTTGAAGATGTTGTTCGAGCTGCCGACGATACGCGCGCTGGCCAGCCATCTGCTCGACGAGACGCGGTTCGGCACGGCGCTCGGCGACGACGCGCTGGCGCGCCTGAGCGGGTCGGCCGACGACCCGGCCGTGTTCGCGTTTCCACCGGGAACCGGTGATGCCGCCGGCTACATCCTGCTGTCCCGGCTGCTGGCGCCCTACGCCGTCCAGGCCTTCAATTTCATCGAGCGTGACACGCGGTTGGCCGACTACGCGGATCTGGTGGCGGGCGTGCAGCCGAACGGGCCGTATCTGTTCCTCGGGTACTCGTCCGGCGGGAACCTGGCCTATCACGTGGCCCGAGAGCTCGAGTGCCGGGGGATGGCGGTGTCGGCGATCCTGATGCTCGACTCCGCCCGTCAGTACCGCCCCGTGCCGTTCGACCTCGACGAGGTCCGACGGATCAGCGACGAGTTCCTCGCGCACGAGAGCAACAAGCCGTATTTGACCAGCGTGGTGCTACGCGAAAAGGCGGAGCGTCGGATCACGCGCTCGTATCAGTGGATCAGGAACACCGTTGATGAGCATGACGTGGCCGCCGACATCCATCTCCTCGCGAGCGAGGAGACGGTCGAGGCCTATCACGACGAGTCCGGTCGGCTCGTGGCCAGCGCGAGCGGGTGGTCGGATCTGACGCGTGGGCGCTTCCAGACCCATCAGGCGGAGGGACCGCATGCGCAGATGCTGCACTACCCGTATCTTGATCGCAACGCGGAGCTGATCCGTGAGGTGCTCGAGCATTGCGGCGCGGACAAGCGGGTGCCCCGCGCGCCCTCGGGTGCCGGAGGGTAATGACGATGGAGGTTCCGCGCGTGCCGCGGCTGACGAGCCGCGACGTTGACGAGGCGATTCGCACCAACCAGCCGATGATCGCCACCATGATGCTCGAGTCGTGGCCGGCCTCCACGCGATGGTCGTTCGACTTTCTCAAGGAGCGCTACGGGTCGGATGTCATCAGCTTGAGCGACGGCCGGTTTCAGACCCTGGCCGAGATCCCGCTCGGGCACTGTCTCGATTTCTTCGCGACGGTCGAACTCGGTGAGACCTACCGGCATCTTGGCGCGACGCCGTATATCCAGGACTGGCTCCTGCTCGATCAGCATCCGGAGCTGTACGAGGACATCGAGGTGCCCGAGTGGTTTCGGAACTGGGAGCGGAGTCTCATGTCGGTTCTGCGGCCGGGGCGCCCGTATCATGACACGGTCGCGCTGGCCGGGCCGGCCGGCGCTACGACTTATCTGCATCAGGACCGGTTCCGCACGCATGCCTGGCTGGGACAGGTCATGGGGCGCAAGAAGTGGACGCTGTTTCCTCCCGACCAGTACCCGCTGCTGTTCCGCCGGCCGGTGGCGGGCGCGCAGGCCGCGGTGAACATCGAGGATCCGGATCTCGAACGGTTCCCCCGGTACGGCGAGGCGACGCCGATCGACGTGGTGCTGCATCCGGGCGAGCTGATCGTCGTGCCGGCTGGGTGGTTGCATCAGGTGACGTCGCTCGACCCCTCGATCTCGGTCACCGGCAACTGGGTGAACGGCGCCAACTTCACGCTGTTTCTTCGCGATGCGGTTGCCCAGCGGTTCGAACGCGTCAGAGAACGCCGGAGCCGAGCCCCGCAAGCCCTGGCCGAGGGGCTGCAGCGTCTGTGCCCGGCCGTGGGCGACGGCGTCGTCAGCACCGAACCCGGGCGCGTCGTGCTCAACGGCATCTGGGAGGAGCGCGCGCTGCAGGTCAGCGGTACGCGCGATGCCACGTCCTGGACGCTGCGCAACTACCAGCACGGGCGGCGCTACACCAGCTTCTTCGTGCAGCCACGAACCAACCTTGATGAGCTCGGACTCGCTGCCGACGCCCAGGCGGCAGTGCGCGCGCTGCAGGGTTTCTCGTCGCGCGGCGAGTTTCGCGTGGTGGTCGGGTTCGCCGCCGCCAACCTGGTGCTCTTTGGAGCACCCACCGGTGATATGGCCCAGCAGGCAAAGGCGATCCTCGACACGCTCTGTCGCCTGGCCGAGTCGTTCGAGCCGGTGTCGCCCGACCCGGCAGCGAGGGGGGCGTGAGCAACCGCACTGACGCGCTGGCGCGTCTCTCGCCCGCTAAGCGGGAGCTGGTCCGACGCAAGCTCCACGAGCGCCGGCAGCGCGGGGCGACGCGGTCGGCCGATCCTGACCGGATCCCGTCGACACCCCGACACGGCGATCTACCACTGTCGTTCGCGCAGCAGCGTCTCTGGTTCATCAATCGGCTCGAGGGCGCGGGCAGCGCGTACAACGAATTCGCCGCCGAGCTGATCACCGGTCCGCTCGACCGCGTCGTGCTCGAGCGCAGTTTCGACGAGATGGTGCGTCGTCACGAGGTGCTTCGCACCAGGTTTCCAGAGGTGGACGGCGGGCCGGTGCAACGCGTGGTGCCGGACCTGCGCATCTCGCTCCGTCACGTGGACTTCGGCACGGCCGCCAGCCCCGACGATCAGCCAGTGCGGCAGGCGGTCGCCGAGGAGGCGGCGATGCCGTTCGCGCTCGAGCGTGGACCGCTGGCGCGGTTCACCCTGCTCGCGCTCGGACCGGCGTGTCATCTGCTCTGCGTGTCGATGCACCACATCGTGTGCGACCGCTGGTCGACCGGGGTGTTCATCCGGGAGATCACGCAGCTCTACGAGGCCTCCGTCGATGGCGCAGACGCGGTCCTGCCGTCACCGCCGATCCAGTTCGCTGATTACGCCGTGTGGCAGCGTCAGCGGATGGAGACGCCGGGCGCTGCGTCCGAGCTCGAGGCCTGGGTCGAGACGCTGCGGGGCGCGCCGGCGATGCTCGACTTGCCGGCCGACCGAGCGCGTCCGGCGGCGATGACGATCGGCGGCGGCGCGGTTCCGTTTGGGCTCGACACGGATCAGACCCGCACCGTACGTGAGTGTGGGCGCCGTCTAGGCGCGACGCCCTTCATGGTGATGCACGCGGCGCTGGCGGCCCTGCTGTATCGCTACACTGGTGTGGGCGATCTCGTCATCGGGGCGCCGGTGGCGAACCGGGAGCGCCCGGAGGTGGCGGATCTCGTCGGGTTCTTCGTGAACACCTTGCCACTGCGCACGACCGTGTCGGCGGACGACACGTTCGCCGCGCTGGTCACGCAGGTCCGGCAGACCGACACCGAGGCGTTCGCACGGGCCGAGACGCCCCTGGAGTTAATCGTCCAGGCGGCGCAACCGACCCGGAGCCTCGGCTACAGCCCGCTGTTTCAGGTCGTTCTCGCGTTCGACACCACGCCGCCCGTGCGCCCCCGCGTGCGGGGACTCTCGCTCGACCCCTATCCGGCGGATCAGGTCGCGGCCCGATTCGACCTGACGCTGACGCTGGCCGAGCGTGACGGGGGTTTGAGCGGCGCGTTCGAGTACAGCACCGACCTGTTCGACCGTGATCGGATCGAGCGGCTGACGGGGCACTTCCGCACGCTTCTCACCGCGGCGCTTGCCGGGCCGGAAACCGCGATCGGCCGATTGCCGATCGTGACGGGGGCCGAGCTCGCCAGGCTGCGCGACTGGAGCGGCGCCGGTGTGGAGGTCGAGACTCATCAGCCGCTGCACGACCAGGTGCGAGCCGTGTCGCGACGGTGTCCCGACGCGGTGGCGGTCGTGGCGGATTCGGGGCCGGTCACCTACGCCGAATTGATGACCCGAGTCGACCAGCTCGCAACCGGGCTCCGACGGCGGATAGTCGGTTCCGACACGGTGGTCGGCCTGTGCGGCACGCGCACCGCGGACACGATCGCCGCGTGGCTGGCGATCCTGTCGACCGGCAATGTGTGCCTGCCGCTCGATCCGGGTTATCCGCGCGACCGGCTCGATTTCATGATCCGCGACGCGGACGTCGGCCTCGTGGTCGGCACCGCGAAGGCCCTGGCGGCGATGCCGGTGCCGGCGGATCACCCCTCCTGTGAGCAGCTGGCCTTCGACGACGCGGACCTCTCCGGGCGCGCGGGATCAGAGCGGGTGCCGGTGGCCCCGGAAGATCGCGCCTACATCATCTATACATCCGGCACGACCGGGCGACCCAAGGGGGTCGAGGTGCCTCACCACGGGCTGGCCGCGCTGGGACGCGCACAGGGCCGGGTCTTCGAGGTCACGCCCGACAGCCGGGTGCTGCAATCGGCTTCCTACAGCTTCGACGCATCGGTGTCGGAGATCGCCATGGCGCTGACCACCGGCGCCACCCTGGTGCTGGCGCCGGACGATCAGCTGGTGCCGGGAGGCACGCTCCAGGAGACGCTTCGGCGGGAGCACATCACGCATGTCACGCTGCCGCCGAGCTCACTGGCGGTGACCGACTGCGACCGGCTGCCGGAGCTGCGTTGCCTGGTGTCGGCGGGCGAGGCCTGTCCGGCCGAGACCGCCCGACGCTGGAGCGACGAGCGCCGGTTCGTCAACGCGTACGGACCGACCGAGACGACCGTGTGCGCCACCATGGGGGCGCATGCCGGGGATGGGGCGCCGGCGATCGGGTGCCCGATGGACGGCGCCAGCGTGCACCTGCTGGACGAGTCTGGCAACCTCGTTCCGCAGGGGGTGCCCGGAGAGCTGTGTGTCGGCGGTCGAGGCGTGGCGCGCGGCTACCTTGCGCAGCCGGCGCTGACCGCGGAGCGGTACGTCCCGGACCCGTTTGGCGACGCGCCAGGGGGGCGGCTCTATCGCACCGGCGACCTCGCGCGTCTGGGGCGGGACGGAACCCTCGAATACCTGGGACGGATTGACGAGCAGGTCAAGGTGCGAGGTTTTCGGGTCGAGCCGGCGGAGATCGAGCGGGTCCTCGAACGCCATCCGGGGGTCGGCCAGGCGCTGGTCGTCGCGGTTCGTCATGACGCGGATCTGCGTCTCGTGGCGTATGTCACCGCCGCCGGGCCGGAGGCGCCGGCGCCGGCCGAGCTGCGGCGCTACCTCGCCGGACGCCTGCCGGATTTCATGGTCCCGGCGTTCGTCATGCCGGTGCCCCGGTTTCCGACCACGCCGAGCGGAAAGATCGATCGCGCCGGGTTGCCCAGGCCGGATGCCGCGTCCACCGGACCCGCGGCCGGCCGTGATGCGATCGAGCGCGAGGTGTCCGAGCTGTGGAGCCGGCTGCTCGGCGTGCGGACGCCTTCGCTGGATCAGAGCTTCTTCGAGTCCGGCGGACATTCCCTTCTGGCCGTGCGGTTGCTCTCGGCGATTCGCGACAGCTGGAACGTCGAGATCGGGTTGGCGGAGTTTTTCGCGGCACCGACGCTCGAGAGACTGTCCCGTCTGGTTCGGGACGGTGTGCGCGGCGACGTCACCCCGCTACCGCGGATCGAGCCGGTGGCGGTGGGCAGCCCCATACCGCTGTCATCGGCCCAGCGCCGGTTGTGGTTCCTCGACCAGCTCGAGGGCCCGAATGCCACCTACAACCTGCCGGTGGCACTGCGCCTCGACGGGCCGCTCGACACGGTGGCCCTCGAACGAGCGTTTGCCGAGATCGTCGACCGGCATGCGGCGCTCAGAACCAGCTTTCCGGCGGTCGACGGTGTGCCAGTCGCACAGGTGGCAGCGGCGCCACTGGCCGGGCTGGTCATCGAGGCGCCGGACGTGGCGCCGGTGGCCGCACGCGATGCCGAAGCGCGACGACGGGCCGGTGCCGAGGCGGACCTGCCGTTCGATCTGCAGCGCGGACCGCTCGCCCGGTTCCGCCTCCTGCGCTTCGACGACGCCGATCATCTGTTGCTGGTGACGATGCACCACATCGTGTCGGACGGCTGGTCGATGGGGCTGCTGGTCGGGGAACTGGCCGCGCTCTACGGCGCGTTCAGCGAGCAGCGTCCGTCACCACTCGCGCCGCTCCCGATTCAATATGGCGACTTCGCCGTCTGGCAGCAGCGATGGCTCGCCGACCACATCGAGGCGCGGGAGCTCGCTTACTGGCGGGAGCAACTCGCCGGCGTGCCGGCGCTGTCGAGCGTGCCCGGAGACCGGCCGCGTCCCGCGGTGCGGGGTTCGCGAGGCGGCGTGGCCAGGATGGTGCTCGACGCGGCGCTGGTCGACCGTGTACGCGACGTGGGCTGGCGATCGGCCGGCGCGACGGTGTTCATGTCGCTCATGGCGGGCTTCGTGGCGCTGCTGTCGCGCTACAACCAGCAACAGGACATCGCCATCGGCACCGGCATGGCCAACCGGGCGCGAACCGAGACCGAGGGTGTCGTCGGGCTCTTCGTCAACACGCTGGTGCTGCGAACCGACCTGACCGGTGCGCCCACGTACACCGAGCTTCTGCGCCGGGTCCGGCGAGTCATGCTCGACGCCTACGCCCATCAGGACGCGCCGTTCGAGCGTGTGGTGGAGGCGGTGCAGCCGGAGCGCAGTCTCGGCCGGACGCCGCTCTTCCAGGTCATGTTCGCGCAGCAGAACCTGCCGGTCGGTGCGCTCGAGCTGCCCGGGTTAGAGGTGACGGCGGTGGAGCCCGACGAGGCGACGGCGAAGTTTGACCTGACCGTTTTCCTCGATGACGGGCTGACGGACGGGGCGGCTGGCGGGCTGGCGATCTCGGTCGTCTACGCGACCGACCTGTTCGATCCGTCGACGGTGTCGCGCCTGCTGCAACACTTCCGGGAGTTGCTCGGGCGAGCCGTCGAGACGCCGGACCGGCCGGTCGCCGATCTCGATCTGACGGTCGAGTCGGATGTCCCCAACCGGCCGGTACCCGCCATCTCGGCCGCGGCCGAGCACAGCGGCGCATGCGGACTCACATTGCCCCGCTTGTTCGAGCAGGTCGCGGCGCGGTGCGCCGATCGGCCTTCGCTGACCGACGGCGTGACGACAGTCACCTACGACCAGCTCAATCGCCGGGCCAATCGTCTGGCGGCGCATCTACGGACGCTGGGGGTCGGACCGGATGTGCTGGTGGGGCTGTGTCTCGAGCGGTCTGCCGACCTGGTGGTGGCGATCCTGGCCATCCTCAAGGCGGGCGGCGCCTACGTGCCGCTCGACCCGTCGTACCCAGTCGATCGACGCCGGATGATGCTCGACGACGCCGCCGCGGCGGTGCTCGTCACCGAGACGACGTTGCTGGCGGAGGCGTCGGCGGTCGACCACGTGGTGTGCGTCGACCGCGACCGCGAGGCGATTGCGGCGTACCCGGACGCGAACCTGGACACGGAGGTGGCGGACACGGGGCTCTGCTACGTCATCTACACCTCCGGGTCGACCGGTCGCCCCAAGGGCGTGCTGGTCACGCATCACAACGTCGTGCGGCTGTTCGACACGACGCGCGACCGGTTCGCGTTCGACGCGGAGGACGTCTGGACCCTCTTTCATTCCGCCGCCTTCGACTTCTCGGTCTGGGAGCTCTGGGGGGCGTTGCTGCACGGCGGACGTCTCGTGGTCGTGCCGTTCCTCGTGAGTCGATCGCCGAGCGAGTTCGCGGCACTGGTGCGAGACGAGGGGGTGACGGTGCTGAACCAGACCCCGTCGGCGTTCTACCCGCTGGTGGACCTGGCGGTGGCGTCGCGCGACGGCGATGGCGCCGTCAACTCGACCGCGGCCGCCCTGCCCGCGTCGCTCCGGCTGGTGATCTTCGGCGGCGAGGCGCTCGACATGCGGCGTCTCGTGCCCTGGTTCGACCGGGTGGGTGACGCGTCGCCGCGGCTCGTCAATATGTACGGCATCACGGAGACGACGGTCCACGTCACGTGGCGGGAGATCGCGGCCGCCGACGCGGCCGCCGGACGAAGCGTCATCGGCGAGCCTCTGCCGGACCTGCGGTTGCACGTGCTCGATGCGCGCATGCAGCCGGTTCCGCGCGGTATGTCGGGCGAGCTCTATGTGGGCGGCGCTGGTTTGGCGCGCGGGTATCTGGGCAGGCCCCGACTGACCGCCGAGCGCTTCGTACCGAACCGGTTCACGCCAGCTGGCGACGGCTCGGTCGTGACGGCACCGGACCAGGCGTCGCGCGGTCACTCACGCCTCTACCGGACGGGGGACCTCGTGCGGGTGCTCGACGACGGCGATCTCGAATATGTCGGGCGGGCCGATGAGCAGGTGAAGATTCGCGGGTTCCGGATCGAGCCGGGTGAGATCGCCTCGGCGCTCCGTGCCCACCACGCGGTCGGCGACGCTCTGGTCCTGGCGCACGGCGACGGGCCGGCGCGTCAGCTCGCGGCGTATGTCGTGCCGGACGGTGAGCCCGTCGCACCGTTGCGCCGGGTGCTGAAATGGCAACGCGAGTCGCGGCTGGAACCGGGCGCACTGCTGCAGCTGCCCAATGGGATGGCGGTGGTCCACCTCAACCGCGCCGAGACCGAATTCGTCTACGACGAGATCTTCACGCAGCGGGCGTATGCCGGTCATGGCATCACGCTGCCCGACGAGGCCTGCGTGCTGGACGTGGGGGCCAACATCGGGCTGTTCAGTTTGTTCGTGTCCCGGACGTGTCTGCGCCCGCGCATCTACGCCTTCGAGCCGATCCCCGACGTGTTCGCCTGCCTCCAGCTGAACACTGAGCTGCACGGCATCGGCGCGCGGGTCTTCGAGTGCGGTCTCGCGGACCGGGACGGCACCGCGAGCTTCACGTTCTACCCGCACGTGTCGATCATCTCCGGCCGCTTCGGCGACGCCGCGGAGGAACGGCACACGGTGCGCGCCTTCGTCGCGCGGTCGCATGCCGATGAGACCTGGTCCGATGACGCCGTCGATGAGCTGCTCGACACCAGGCTGGAAAGCCGGCGTGTCGAGTGCCGGCTCCGGCCGCTCTCCGCCGTGATTGACGACGAGCGGCTCGAGGCGATCGATCTGCTCAAGATCGACGTGGAGAAGGGCGAGCTAGAGGTGCTCGACGGCGTGCGCGAGGAGCACTGGCCGCGAATCCGTCAGCTAATCGTCGAGGTGCACGCTCAGGACGACCGCCTCGAGACGGTCACGCGGCGGCTGGAGCGGCGCGGGTTCCTGGTGACCGCCGAGCAGGATGAGCGGCTTCGCGACACTGCGCTCTGGACCCTGTACGCGGTCCGATCCGCCGTCACCGGTGAAGGATCGGACACCGGCACGCCGTTCCAGACGCAGGTCTGGAGCAGTCCGGAAGCGCTGACCGCGGCGTTGCGGCGGCATCTCGACGAGCGGTTGCCACCCTACATGATACCGGCGTCGATCCAGCTGCTCGAACAGTTTCCACTCACGGTGAACGGCAAGCTCAACCGGCGCGCGCTGCCGGCGCCAGGCGAGGCCACGTCGACGGAGACCGGTCACCATCGGGCCCCGGGGACCGAGACGGAGACGCGGGTCGAACGGATCTTCAGCGAGGTGCTGCGGCTGCCGCGGATCTCGGTGGACCAGAGTTTCTTCGACGCCGGGGGGCACTCGCTGCTGGCGACCCAGGTGATCTCACGGTTGCGGGACACCTTTCAGACCGAGCTGCCCCTCCGGACGCTGTTCGAAACGCCGACTGTCGCCGGCCTGGCGGCGCGGCTGTCGCGTCTCGAACCGGAGCCCGTGGCGATGGAGACGATCCGGCCGCGCCCGCCTGGCGCCGAACCGGCGCCGTTGTCGTTTGCGCAAGAGCGTCTCTGGTTTCTCGACCGCCTCGAACCGGGCAATCCCTTCTACACCGTGCCGGTGGCGTTGCGGATTCGCGGGGCGGTAGATCTCGAACTGCTCGGGCGGAGCCTGTGCGCGCTGGTGGGACGGCACGAGGTGCTGCGGACCCGGTTCGTGGACGTCGAGGGCGCGGCGGTGGCGATAGTCCGAGAGCTGGGGGCTGGCGACCTCGACCCGCGCGTGGCGCCGGAGGATGACCTGTCGACGTTGCCGGAGCCCGCACGGCTGGCTCGCGCGGTGACGCTGGCTGTCGAGGAGGCCCGGCGCCCCTTCGACCTGACGGACGATCTGTTGGTCCGCGTCAGGGTCTGGCGACTGGACGTCAACGACCTGGTGCTGCTGCTCTCGATGCATCACATCGTCTCGGACGGCTGGTCCCTGGGTGTGCTGGTCCCGGAGCTGGGGGCGCTCTATGACGCCTTCCGACGGCAGGCGCCGTCGCCGCTGCCGGAGCTGTCGCTCCAGTACGCCGACTATGCCGTCTGGCAGCGGGGGTGGCTCGAGCGCGAGGCGCTCGATACTCAGCTCGCCTACTGGCGGCGCCAGCTCGACGGCGTGCCCTCGGCGCTCGAGTTGCCGACCGACCGCGCCCGACCGCCGACGCAGAGTTACGCTGGCCGCAACGTGACCTTCGAGGTCGATGCGGCGCCGCTGGCGCGGCTCCGGGCGCTGGGTCGCGAGCACGATGCCACGCTGTTCATGACCTGCCTGGCGGTGTTCGGCGTGCTGCTGTGGCGCTACACGTCGCAGGACGATCTCGTGATCGGATCACCGATCGCCAACCGGACCCGGCGCGAGACCGAGCCGCTGGTCGGGTTCTTCGTCAACACGCTTGCGCTGCGGGCCGATCTGTCTGGAAACCCGTCTTTTCTCGTGCTGCTGGACCGCGTGCGACAGACGGCGCTCGATGCCTATGCGCATCAGGACCTGCCGTTCGAGCGCCTCGTCGACGAGCTGCAACCGGAGCGCGACCTCAGCCTCAATCCGCTGTTCCAGGTGATGTTCGCCGTGCAGAACGCCCCGGTGGAGCCACTCGAGGTCGGAGGGTTGCACGTCGAGCCTCTGGACCTGCCGGCGCGCAGCGCCCTGTTCGATCTCGTGCTCGACCTCTGGGAGACCGGGGACACCCTGACGGGGAACCTGCAATTCAACACGGACCTGTTCGACGACGCGACGGCGCAGCGCATGGCGGGCCAGTACCGGCGGCTGCTCGAGTCGGTGGCCGAGCGACCGGACCGGCCGCTGTCCCGGCTGCCGTGGCTGACCGACGGGGAAACACGGCAGCTCCTGCGCCAGTCGCGCGGCCCGCGGCAGGCGTATCCTGTCGACCGCCCGCTGCACGCGCACGTCGAGGCGGCGGTGCGGGCGTCACCCGAGGCGACGGCGGTGCGGCATGGCGGCGCGTCGGCGAGTTACGACATGCTGAACCGGCGTGCCAACCGGATCGCCCGATGGCTGCGCGAGCAGGGCGTGGCACCCGGCGACTTCGTCGGGATCCTCGAGCCGCGCGGTATCGACTGTCTGGCCGCGATGCTGGGCGCGTTGAAGGCCGGGGGTGCGTTCCTGCCGATCGACCCGACCTATCCGGCAGAGCGTATTCGCTACATGCTGGCCGACAGCGAGGTCGGTACGGTGATCACCCGGAACGCGCTTGCTCCGGTTGTGCAGGATCGGGGGGCGCCGGGCGGCACTCGGCGATGCGATCTGCTGCGACTCGACGCGGACGCGCTCGATGCGCTGGATGACGCGGACCTGCCGCCGGTCACGGGTGGGCGCGACCCGGCCTACGTGCTCTACACCTCCGGCTCCACGGGGCAGCCCAAGGGCGCCATCGTGCGTCACGACGGTGCTGTGAACCATATCTTCGCCGAGCGCGACCTGTTGGCGCTCGATGCGGGAACCGTCTTTTTGCAGAGCGCACCCAGCTCGTCGGATATCTCCGTCTGGCAATTCCTCGCGCCGGTTGTGGTCGGTGGACGGACCGTGGTGGCCGACTACGAGACGATGTGCGATCCGCCGCGGCTGTGTCGGCTCCTGGTCGACGAGGCGGTCACCGTCATCGAGCTGGTGCCGCTGGTGATGAAGGCGCTGCTCGACCATGTAGCATCGCTTCCCGAGGTCGCCCGCACGTTGCCGGCGCTGCGTTGGGCGATGGTGACCGGTGAGGCGGCGCCGGTCTCGCTCGTGAATCAGTGGCTGGCCACCTTTCCGTCCGTACCGGTTGTCAACGCCTACGGACCGACCGAGGCGGCCGATGACGTGACCCAGCAGGTGTACACGGCGCCCCTGCCGGCCTCGGCCCGGTCGGTGCCGGTCGGCACCCCGCTGGCCAATCTGGGCGTCTACGTGCTGGACCCCGACCAGCGGCTCGTGGCCGAAGGCGTGCCCGGCGAGATCTGCGTTTCCGGTGTCGGGGTCGGGGCCGGCTATTGGAACGACGCCGATCGCACGCGTGCGGCGTTCGTGCCGAACCCGCACGCCGACGGGCCGCTGGATGCGACGTTGTATCGCACTGGTGACCTGGGACGTTGGCGGTCCGATGCGACACTGGAGTGCCTCGAGCGGATCGACCACCAGGTAAAGGTCCGCGGGTTCCGTATCGAGCTGGGCGAAGTCGAGAGTATCCTCGACCGGCATCCAGGCGTGGCCGTGAGCGCCGCCACCACGCGACGTGATACACAGGGCGAGCCGCGCCTCGTGGCGTTCGTCGTGCCGGATGCGTCGGCGGCGGAGACGGCGCCGGAGCCGGCGACGCTACAGCATGAGCAGATCGCATTGTGGCGCAGTCTGCACGAGGACAGCTATGGCGAACGGCTGCTCTACGGCGACGACCCGACGTTCAACGTCATCGGGTGGGACAGCAACTACACCAACCTGCCGCTGCCGGAGTCGGAGATGCGCGAGTACGTGGCGGGCACCCTCGACCGGGTGCTCACGCTCGAGCCGCGCCGAGTGCTCGAGATCGGCTGCGGCACCGGTCTCATCCTGTTTTCGCTGGTCCGACACTGCGAGCGCTATCTGGGGACCGATCTGTCAGCCGTGGCGGTCGGCCAGCTTGACACGCTGCTCCACGACGCGGCGGTCCGGCAGCGGTGCCCCGGTCTCGACCGGGCCGCCGTCGTGTGCCGCGCCGCCGACGACCTCGATGCCCTGATGGATGACGGCCGGTTCGACACGGCGATTCTGCCCTCGGTAGTCCAGTATTTTCCGAGTGTCGGCTATCTGGAGCGGGTGCTCGACGGGCTGCTCGACCGTCTTGCGGTTGGTGGCTCGGTGTTCATCGGAGATGTCCGGAGTTTGCCCCTGCTGGAGGCGTTTCACCTGTCGGTGCAGCTGCACAAGAGCGACGAGACCACGCCGGTGGAGCAGCTTCGGGGGCGGGTGCGGCAGCAAGTGAGCGCCGAACAGGAGCTCGCCGTGCATCCGGCGTTTTTCCATGCGCTCGCCGCCAGGTCGTCCCGTGTCAGCTCGGTCGAGATCCTGCCCAAGTGGGGCGCGGGACTGAACGAGATGACGCGATTCCGATACGACGTGCGGATCCGTCTCGACGGCGAGCGCCCCGTGCCGGTGGCGTGGGAGCGGTGGGACGCCGAGCGGTGGACGCCGGCATCGATCCGCGCTGCGTTGATCGCGGAGCCGGACCGCTCCTGGGGGCTCAGCGGCGTTGACAATCGCCGGGTCTCGTCCGCGCTGTCGGCGCTGGACCGCGTCGGCACCATGCCCCGGGCCGGCGACGTGTCCGGTCTGCGCGCGGTGCTGTCCGGACAGGAGGGGTCTGGGCTCGATCCCGAGGTGCTTCGGGCGCTGGGAGACGACCTGCCGTGCCGCGTCCATGTGACGGTGTCGCTGGCGGAGCCCGATCGGGCACTCGACGTGGCGTTCATGGCGACCCGACTGGGCGGCGTGCTGCCGGAGGCGGTGGAAGGAGATGTCCCGCCGGCGCTCGCCAACGACCCGCTGCAGGAGAAGCGGCAACGCCGGCTCGCGGCAGCGTTGCGCGAGTTCATGCGAGCCGAGGCGCCGCACTACATGACCCCGGCGGCCTTCGTCACCATGCCGGCGCTGCCGGTCACACCGGCAGGGAAGGTCGACCGGCAGGCGCTGCCCGAAATCGATGCGTTCATCGAGACGGCCGGCGCGGAATACGTGCCGCCACGCACGTCGACCCAGCAGGCTATCTGCGCGGTTTGGGGCGATGTGCTCGATCTGTCGCAAGTCGGTATTCGCAGCAACTTTTTCGAGCTCGGCGGACACAGCTTGAAGGCGACCCAGGTCGTCAGCCGCGTGGCACGCGATCTGGGCGTGGATCTGCCGGTGCGAGCGCTCTTCACCTCTCCCACGGTGGAGGCGCTGGCGGCCGACATCGAGCAGCTGGCGGTCGCCGCCTCTGACTATGAGGCGATTCCCGCCGTCCCGGATGCTTCGCACTATGCCCTGTCGCACGCGCAGCGGCGGTTGTGGGTGTTGTGCCGGATGGACGAGGGATCGGCCGCCTACAACATTCCCGGCGCGGTCTGGCTGCGCGGCACTGTGCGTCCCGACCTGCTCCAGGCGGCACTGGACCGGCTGATCGCGAGGCACGAATCGCTGCGAACCGGCTTCATCGTGGTCGATGACGAGCCTCGTCAGCAGGTGCGCACCGACTTGACTCGGCCGATCGCGTTCACCGATCTCAGTGGGCGATCCGATGCCGAAGACGCGGCGTGCGCCTTGGCGCTGGAGGATGCCCGGGCGCCGTTCGACCTGTCGGCGGGCGGGCTGGTCCGCGCCGCGCTCGTCCGTCTGCAGCCCGACCGTCATCTGCTCCTGTTCAACGCGCACCACATCGTGTCGGACGATTGGAGCGGAGGGGTGCTCGTGCGCGAGTTCATGACGCTGTATCGCGACCTCCTCGCGTCGGACCCCGCCACGCCGGCTCGCGGACTCCCGCCGTTGCCGATCCAGTATCGCGATTACGCCGTCTGGCAAAACGAGCGGGTCGCACAGGGGGCCCTGGTCGGGCACCGGAACTACTGGCATCGCAAGCTTGCGGGCGAGCTCGGCACGCTCGACCTGCCGGCGGATCGGTCACGGCCGCCAGTCAAGACCTATCGCGGCTGCACCTGGTCGATGACGTTCACGGCCACCGAGACGCGTCGCATCCGCGACTTGGCGCGCACAGGCGAGGCGAGTCTCTTCATGGTGCTGGTGGCGTTGGTCAAGACGCTGCTGTTCCGCTACACCGGCGCCCGCGACATCACGGTCGGGTTTCCGATTGCCGGTCGTGACCGGGTCGAGCTCGAGTCCCAGATCGGGTTCTTCGTCAACATGCTGCCGCTGCGGGACCAGGTCGACGGGGAGATGACCTTCGCACAGCTGCTCGAGCAGGTGACGCGCACGGCCACCGAGGCCTACACGCACCAGGAGTACCCCTACGACCGGATCGTCAACGAGCTCGACCTCAATCGCGACCCGTCCAGGACACCGCTCTTCGACGTCGTGGTGGTGCTCCAGAATGTCGCGGTCGACGAGCTGGCCCTTCCGGGTGTTGCGGTCGAGCCGCTCGACATCGATTACGGCTTCAGCAAGTTCGACCTCTCCTTCACGTTCGACGAGTGCGGGGACCAGCTGCGCTGCGACCTGGTCTATAACCCCGACCTGTTCGACGACGGGCGGATCCAGCGTGTCGGGAGCCATCTTCGGCATCTGGCTCGCGGGATCGCATCCAATCCCGGCACGCCGCTCGAGCGGGCCGACATCCTGCCGCAGGCGGAGCGGGCAGCACTGGAGCTGTGGAGTGGCGCCGACCGCCAGGTGCCCGTCGACGTGCCCGGGACCGCTCCCGTATCGCCCGACTGGCTGGTTCCCGTCGCCGGGCATGAGTCCGGCCAGGGCGATGCGCTGGAACCGTTCACCGAGCCGACGGCGGTCGGGCGGTTCGAGACGATGGCGCGCGACTACGCGGAACGGGTGGCGGTGACGGAGCCTGCCGGTGCGACCGATGGTGTGGCGCCGACGCCGCGACGGGAGCTGACCTACGCCGAGCTGAACGTTCGGGCGAATCGCCTGGCCCACCGTCTCTGCCGCCTCGGTGTGGGGCCGGGGACGTTCGTCGCGCTCTGTCTGGAGCGGTCCGTCGAGATGTTGGTGGGACTGGTCGGCATTCTCAAGGCCGGTGGGGCCTACGTGCCGCTCGACCCAAGCTACCCGTCCGAGCGGCTGCGGTTCATGATGGAGGACAGCCAGGTCGGCGTGCTGGTGAGCAGCCGGGCAGTGCGGGACCGGCTGCCGGCATCCGTGCCGGTCACCGTGACCCTCGACACCGACTGGACCGATATCCAGCGCGAGCCGGCGACCGACCCGGCGATGCCGGCCGGTGCGGACGATCCGGCCTACGTGATCTACACGTCCGGTTCCTCGGGACGCCCGAAGGGCGTCGTAGTGACCCACCACAACCTCGTGCGTCTGTTCACGGCCACCGGCCCGTGGTTCCGCTTCGACGCACAAGACGTCTGGACGCTGCTGCACTCGTTCGCGTTCGACTTCTCCGTGTGGGAAATCTGGGGTGCGCTGTTGTTCGGGGGGCGGCTGGTCATCGTGCCGTCGACGGTCACCCGCACGCCCGCTGCGCTGCTGTCACTCGTCGACGAGGAACGGGTCACGGTGCTCAACCAGACGCCCTCCGCCTTTGCCCAGCTCATCGGGCCGGTGGTGGCGTCTGGCGCGGACACGACGCTCCGGTTGGTGATCTTCGGCGGGGAGGCGCTGGATCCAGGCAGCCTCCGGCCCTGGTTCGAGCGGTTCGGCGACGCGCGGCCGAGGCTCGTCAACATGTACGGCATCACCGAGACGACCGTGCATGTCACCTATCGCCCGCTAGGTCGCGACGACGTGGACCGCGCGGGTAGCCGGATCGGCGTGCCGATTCCGGATTTGCGGGTCCGGGTCCTCGACGACCAGGAGGCGCCGGTGCCGATTGGGGTGCCGGGTGAGCTGTATGTTGGGGGAAAGGGAGTCGCTCGCGGCTATCTCAACCGTCCCGAGCTGACGGCGGACCGGTTCCGCGATCGGGTCGGCGGCCCCGGGCCGGATCAGCGGTGGTATCGCACCGGCGATCGTGCCCGGTATCTCGCCGATGGCGACCTCGAGTATCTCGGGCGGGTCGATCAGCAGGTCAAGATTCGCGGATTTCGCATCGAGCTGGGTGAGATCGAGGCGGTGCTCGAGGCGCATCCGGCGATCGACGCCGCGGTGGTCGTCGCCCGTCGCGACGGGCCCACACATCGCCTCATCGCCTACCTGGTGGCGCATGGCGATCTGCCGGACGGAACGTCGCTCACAGCCGATGTCCAGCGGACCTTGCCGGAGCACATGGTGCCGTCGGTGTTCGTGCCGGTGGACGCGCTGCCTTTGACCCCCCACGGGAAGCTGGACCGCGCGGCGCTCCCGGACCCGGATCGGGCGCGAGCCGGCGCTGTGGATCACATGGGGCCGACGACCGAGCTCGAGCGTCGTATCGCTGCGGTGCTCGGCGACGTGCTGGGTCTCGCGTCGGTCGGTGTGGATGACAACTTCTTCGACCTCGGGGCCGATTCCTTGTTGCTCGCCGCCGTCCACACCAGGCTGCGAGACGACCTCGGCCGGGAGCTGTCGCTGGTGGCGCTCTACACGCACCCGACCGTCGGCGCGCTCGCCCGGGCGATGGAAGCATCAGGGACCTCGTCGGAGGCGCCCGCTGTCGACGCCGCCGCGCGGGCGACGCGACAACGCCAGGCCCGCCGGCGGCGCAGGAAGATCCAGTGACGAGGGAGGGCGGGAGAGATGTGGAGCCGGTGACCAGTCCGGGCGCGGATGGCGCGGAGGACTCTGGTCAGCGCATCGCCGTCATCGGGATGGCGTGCCGGTTTCCCGGAGCGTCGACTCCGGACGCGTTCTGGCGCAACTTGCGGGAGGGACGCGAGTCGATCCGCCGGTTCAGCGACGCGGAGCTGCGCGAGGCGGGTGTCCCGGCGGCGGAGCGGGATGACCCGGCCTATGTGCCGGCCAACGGCGTGCTCGACGATGTCGAGCTGTTCGATGCCGCGTTCTTCGGGTTCTCACCCCTCGAAGCGTCGATCACCGACCCGCAGCACCGGCTGTTTCTCGAAGTCGCCTGGCAGGCGCTGGAGGACGCCGGGTATCACCCCGGTGAGTTCGACGGGCGTATCGGGGTGGTGGGTGGTGCCGGCCCGAGCTCCTACCTGCTGCATCATCTGCTGGGCAACGCGGACGTCACCTCGCGGGCCGGACCGGTGCAGCTGTCGATCGCCAACAACAAGGATCACGTTCCCACCCGGGTGTCCTACAAGCTCGGCCTGACCGGACCGAGCCTCAACGTCAACACCGCCTGTTCATCGTCGTTGGTGGCGGTGCACCTCGCCGGCCAGAGTCTGCTGGATCACGAGGCCGATCTCGTCCTCGCGGGCGGGGTCGGTATCCAGCTGCCGCAGGATGTCGGCTATCGCTACGAGTCCGGCGGAATCGCGTCGCCCGACGGGCACTGCCGACCGTTCGACGCGGCGGCGGCCGGCACGGTCAACGGCAACGGCGTCGGGATCGTCGCGTTGCGGCGCCTCGATGACGCGCTCGCCGACCGCGACCACGTGCGCGCCGTCATCCTCGGGTCGGCGGTGAACAACGACGGCGCCGCGAAAGTGGGTTACACGGCGCCGAGCGTGCAGGGACAGACCGCGGTCATTCTCGATGCGCACGCAGTGGCCAGGGTAGAGCCGCGGAGTATCCAGTATGTCGAGACGCACGGCACCGGAACCGCCGTGGGAGACCCGATCGAAATCGCCGCCCTGACCGGAGCCTTCGGTGGCGATGCGGTGACCGCGGGGGGATGCGCGATTGGCTCGGTGAAGAGCAACATTGGCCATCTGGACGAAGCCGCCGGCGTCGCCGGGCTGATCAAGACGGTGCTGGCGCTCGAGCATGGGCAACTTCCTCCAAGCCTGCACTTCGAGCGACCCAATCCAGAAATCGCTTTCACCCGGACGCCATTTGTCGTCAACGCCTCACTCCGAGACTGGGAGGCGGACGGACCGCGGCGCGCCGGTGTCAGCTCGTTTGGCATCGGTGGCACCAATGCTCATGTGGTGCTCGAGGAGGCACCGCCACGATCTGCCTCAGCCGACGGCTCGGCGCAGCTGCTGGTGCTCTCGGCGCGCAGCCCGAGCGCGCTCGACGCGTTGAGCCGGTCGCTCGGGGCCGCCCTTGGGCACGGGCCGGCCGCACCGCTTGCCGATGTGGCGTTTACGCTGCAGCAGGGACGCCGCCGATTTGCGCACCGGCGGGCGGTCGTCTGCGCGGAGCGCGACGCGGCCGTGGGGGCGCTGACGGGTGGAGCGCCTGACGCGGTCTCGAATGGCACGGCCCCGGAGGCGGCGGTCGGGCTCGTGGCGTTGTTCCCGGGGCAGGGCGCGCAGTATCCCGGCATGGCGCGCGGACTCGACGAGACCGAGCCGGTCTTCCGGGCGGCGCTGGACCGATGCGCCGTGACGGTTCGGGAGCTGCTGGGCGTCGATCTGCGCACGGCGATGGTCGACGCCTCGGCGTCCGAGCTGGCCGACACGCGGGTCGCCCAGCCGGTGCTCTTCGCCGTCGAGTTCGCGCTGACCCAGCTGTGGCGCACCTGGGGTGTCGAGCCCACGGAGATGCTCGGGCACAGTCTGGGCGAGTACGTCGCGGCGACGGTGGCAGAGGTGTTCTCGCTGGAGCATGCCCTGCGCGCGGTGTGCGCCCGTGCCCGGCTGATGAGCGAGCTGCCGGGTGGGCGCATGCTGGCGGTGCCTCTTCCGGAGGCAGAGTTGGACGCGGTGATGGAAGACGGTCTCGAGGTGGCCGCGATCAATGCGTCGGAGCGCTGCGTGGTTGCCGGGTCGGCCGAGGCGGTCGAGCGGGCGCGACACCGACTGGCCGAGCGCGACGTCGAGGCACGTTTGCTGGCAACCTCGCATGCGTTCCACACCTCGGCCATGGAGCCGATGCTGCGGCCATTTGCCGAGGTGCTGGCTGGCCTGGATCTCCACCCCCCCCGGCGCACCTGGATCTCGAACGTCACCGGCCGGCGCATCGAGCCGACCCAGGCGACCGACCCCGAGTACTGGGTGACACACGTGCGTCGTCCGGTTCGGTTCGCCGACGGTGCCGCTGCCGCACTCGATCTCTCTGGGGCGCTGTTTCTCGAAGTCGGTCCGGGGCGGAGTCTGGTTACCCTGCTGCGGAAGCAGCCGCGGTGCGATCGCACCCGGGTGCTCGTGCCCGGTCTGGATCCGGCGGACGGCCCGCAGGACAGCCGAGTGCGGATGCTAGGTGCGGCCGGTCGTCTCTGGACCGGCGGGCTCGAGCTCGACTGGGCCGGACTGCGACACGGGGCGGCACCGTCGCGCGTACCGCTGCCGACCTATCCCTTCGAGCGTCAGCGGTACTGGGTCGAGCCGTCCGCGCGGGGAGCCATCGGCGCCACGGCATCGGTCGACGAGCGGCGAGACCTCGAGTCCTGGTTTTATCTTCCCGGCTGGAAGCGGGCGCTTCGACCGACCGGGTCGACGGACCCGGTGGGCGGGCCGATCATCCTGCTGCGGGATCAGACCCGGGATCAGCTGGGCGTCGCAACGTCGCTCGGCGCGCGCTGGCGTCAGGGTGGACGATCGGTCGTCGAGCTCGACATCGCCGCCGGTTCGGCGGGGTCGGGTCGGCTGTGCCGCGGAAACGCCGGGTCGTATCGTGACGCGCTTGGTGGCCTGGCCACTGGCTCCCGGGTCATCGACTGCTCGCTGGTGGGGCCGGCGGGGGATTCCGAGCCCGGCGATCTGCTCCACATCCTGCAGCTCGGTCAGGCGCTGGCCCGCGTTGGCACCGAGATCGAGCTCGTCGTGGTGGCCGAAGGTGTCGAGGACGTGACCGGTGCCGAAACCCTTCGTCCCGACCGCGCGATGGTCAGGGGTCCGCTGCTGACTTTGCCGCAAGAGCACGCCGAGCTTCGCTGTCGGCTGGTGGACGTGTCGACCGAGCCGTCGGGGGGCCTGGCCGCGCTGGTCGATGATCTCATCGAGGAAATCGACCGCGGCGACGAGCGTTTCGTCGCCTGGCGGACTGGCCGGCGCTGGGTACCCACCTACGAGTCGGTGCCACTGCCGGCGCCGATGCCGGCGCCGATTCGCGAGGGCGGCGTGTATTTGATCACGGGCGGGCTGGGAGGTATAGGTCTGATCCTGGCGCGAGATCTGGCACGGCGCCACGGCGCTCGGCTGGCCCTGACCGGCCGGAGCGCGGGGCGGCTCGAGAGCGCGCTCGGTGAACCTGAGAACAGCGACGACGGGGCCGCACGCCCGGCGGCGCCGTCGTTCGACCCGATGGCGGTCGACAGCTCGGTGACCGACGCCAGGCGAGAGCTCTGCATCCGCGGCCTCGATGACTATCCGGGGTTCGAGCAGGCGCTGGCGCGGTTCTGTGACAGCCATCTGTTGGGGCTGCTCGTCGGATGCGGACTGGCGATCGCCGAGGGCTGTGTCGTCGACCGGGGAACCTTTGCCCGACGCCTCGGCGTGGTGCCGGAGCTCGAGCGTCTGTGCGACTTCGTGCTCGACATGCTGGTCGACGATGGCTTGGCGATGGCCGACGGTGACCGCGTCGTGCTGACCGGAGAGGCCACGCGGCTGGGGGCACCGTCGGAGGCGCGCCGCGCGCTGCTCGAGTCGTTCCCCGACTTCCGCGGGTTGATCGAATTGCTCGATCACTGTCTGAGCAAGTATCCGGCCGCGCTGACGGGCACCATCGCGCCGATCAGCGTGCTCTATCCGGACGGCGAGGCGACGTTGCTCGAGCAGGCCGCCGCTCGCACGGTGGCGTACAGCACGCGCGAGGTGTATACGCGCGCCGTGCGAGACCTGCTGGTGCGGCTGGCCGCGGGGGCGCCCGGACGGCGTCTCAGAGTGCTCGAGATCGGGGTGGGCGACGGGTTGCTGGCCGGTGTGACGGTGCCGGCGCTCCAGGCGCTCGAGATCGAGTATCACGCGACCGATGTCGGAGGCGCCTTCGTCGCCCGGGCGAAACGCGCGGCGGCGGACGGCGGATTCGATTGCGTCCGAACCGGCCGTCTCGACATCACCCAGCCGACTGGACCGCAGGGGTACGAGGAAGGGACGTTTGACGCCGTCGTGGCGCTCGATGTCTTCCACGCGACACCTCAGCTCCAAGAGACCGTGGCCGCTGCCCACCGGCTGCTGGCGCCGGGCGGGATCGCCGCGATCATCGAGACGGTGGCGGCACCACGCTGGGTGCACCTGATCTGGGGCCTCACCGAGGCGTGGTGGAGCTTCCGAGACGCGGAGCTTCGCCCGCGGTCGCCGCTGATCGCGCTCGACGCGTGGGTCGGGCTGTTCGAGGAGGCCGGGTTCGAGCGTGTGCGGGGTTGGCCAGATCGGGACGCGGGGCCAGCGGACGATTACGGGCTCGTGATCGGCGTGCGCGCCGAGGACGCGCCGGCCGATGTGGCACGCTCGATGATGCCGGACGATTTGGCCGGAGTGCGCTCCGCGCTGGCCCATCAGATGAGGACCGTGCGCGCGATGCGGCGTGACGGGGCCGAGCTGCTGTTGCTCGAAGCCGACGCCGCCGACATGACGGCGATGCGTGCGGCGGTCGATGCGACGCGCAGCCGGTTCGGCCGTCTAGACGGCGTGATTCACGCGGCCGGTGACACCCGTCGCGAGGTGGTGGTGAACCCGGTCGAGAGCACGACCCCGGCGGCAATCGACGCCGTGTGCCGGGCGCGCGTCGAGGGGACCCGCGCCCTGGCGGCGGCGTTGGACGGACTGCCGCTCGACTTCATTGTGCTCATCTCGTCGAACGCGTCGGTGCTGGGGGGGCTCGGGCTGTCGGCCTACGCAGCCGCCTGCCGGTTCATGGACACGTTCGCGGCCGCGCGGGCTCGTGATGGTGATCGTCGCTGGACCAGCACGAACTGGGACGGCTGGCCGACGGAGGAGGCCGCCGGGCTCGACTCCCGGTTTCGGACCAGCATCGACCGGTACGCCATGACGCTGGAGGAGTCCTGCGCGGCATTTGTGCGGGTGCTGGGTGCGCGGGCGCCGCAGTTCATCGTCTCGGCGGTCGACCTTGGGGGTCGTCTTCGGCAGTGGGTCGCCCGTAGCGGAGCGGAGGGGCGCCACCAGGTCGAGTCGGCCACGACGCCGCAGCATCGCGACCCTGGCGTCGCGATCGTGGCACCGCAGACCGACACCGAGCGGGCCCTGGTGCGGATCTGGGAAGAGTTGCTCGGCGTTGTTCCGGTCGGCGTCGAAGACGTCTTCGCCGACCTGGGCGGCGATTCCCTGCTCGGTACACAGCTGATCACCCGCGTCGAGCGGCTGCTGGGGTGTCGGCTGCCGTTCCGCAGCCTGTTCGAGGAGCCGACCGTGCGTTTGCAGGCCGCGCGGATCGATGCGCTGCTGGACCGACCCGACACGCCGGTGTCCGGGGATGGCGACGAGGAGGAGGGACGGATTTGATTCCCCGTCCAACGCTCGACCGCTTCGTCGACGACCTGCGGGAGAGGGGTGCCAGGTTCTGGCGGGAAGGTGGCGATCTGCGTTACCGGGCCCCCAAGGGGCTCTTCACGCCGGCCGTGATCGAGCGCTTGCGCGCGGAAAAGCCGGCGCTGCTCCGGATGATTCTGGACGAGGCGGTCGAACGGATTCCGCGGCTGCCGGACAGCGATCGCTATCCGCTGTCGCATGCCCAGCGCCGGTTCTGGGTGTTGTCTCAGCTCGACGGGGCGAACGCCTACAACATCCCGTTGCATCAGAGACTCGAGGGCCCCCTCGACGTTGCCGCCTTGAGGACGGCGCTGACCGATCTGGTCGAGCGCCACGAGGTGTTGCGCACCAGTATCGTGGTGGACCCGGCGACAGGCGAACCGGGGCAGGTGGTGCATCCGGCGCAGCCGGTCGCGCTCGAGCGCATCGATCTCAGCGCCCGGACCGACCCCGACGCGGCCGCGCGAGAGGCCGCCGCGCAGGCGGCCGCGGCGACATTCGATCTGGCGCGTCCCCCACTGTTTCGGGTGTCACTTCTGCTGGTGGGGCCGGACAGACACCTGCTGTTGTTCACTGTTCACCATCTCGTCTGCGACGGAATTAGCATCGGCACGCTCGGGCGTGATCTGGCCGCGTGCTACCGCGCGGCACGACAGGGCGGCCGGCCCGACCTGCCTGCCCTGCCGATTCAGTACCGGGACTATGCGGCGTGGCAGCAGCGCCGGCTCGACAGCGCTGCGCTCGACGCCGAGCGACGATACTGGCTGCGGCAGCTCGACGGCGCCTTGCCGGTGCTCGAGCTGCCGACCGATCGACCGCGCCCTGCCCACCAGACCTACCGCGGCGCCGAGCACACGTGGCTGTTGCCGCCTGAGTCGGCTTCCGGGCTCGAGGCGCTGGCACGTGTCCGACGGGCGAGCCTGTTCATGACACTGTGCGCCCTGGTCAAGGTCTTGCTGCACCGTCACACCGGCGCCGACGACATCATCGTCGCCACGCCGGTGGGGGGGCGCGTGCACCCCGATCTCGACGACCAGGTCGGCTGCTATCTGAACATACTGTGCCTGCGGGATCGGGTGGGCGCGACCACCCGATTCTCCGCCCTCCTGGATGCGGTGCGCGACACGGCAACCGACGCCTTCGACCATCAGAGCTATCCGTTCGATCGGCTGGTGGACGAGCTGCGGCTACCACGGGACCTGTCTCGCTCGCCGGTGACCGACGTGGTCGTCATCCTCCAGAACCAGGAGGAGACGGCACTGCGACTCGACGAGCTGACGGGGACGCCGGCGTTTGGCCACAACGGGACGAGCAAGGTAGACCTGACGTTCAGCTTCAAGGCGTCGGTGCACGGACTGGCCTGCGGCATCGAGTACAACACCGACCTGTTTACCGCGGCGCGAATCACGCGGATGGCCGGGCACCTGACGCGTCTTGCCGCGGCATTCGTGGACCAGCCGGACCGTGCGATCGGCGGTGTGGACATTCTGGACGACGCCGAACGCCGGGCCGTCGCGGCACCGGCGGAAACGACCACCGACTATCCGCGTCACAGCACCCTGCCCGAGCTGATTGACCGGGTGAGGGCGGCGCGGCCCGGCGCGGTTGCCGTGTCCTGCGAAGGGCGGCGGGTGACTTACGCAGAGCTGACGCGGCGGGCAGTGGAGGTGGCCGAGCGACTGGAGTCTCTGGGTGTGAGGGTGGGCGCGCGCGTGGGCGTGCACCTTCCACGTTCGGCTCAGCTGGTGCCGGTGTTGCTGGGTATCCTGCGAGCCGGCGCTGCCTATGTTCCGCTGGACCCCGAGTTTCCGCTCGAGCGGCGATGCTACATGGCGGCCGATGCCGGGCTGTCGGCGGTCGTGGCCGACGCAGGAGTGGCGGATCTCGATCTGCCTGGAGTGCCGGTGCTGCTGATCGATGCCGATGATGGGAGCGGAGAAGGGCCACCCGACTCAGAGGCGGTGGTCCCGGGGCCTGCAGGCGCGCGCGACCTGGCCTACGTCATCTACACCTCCGGTTCCACTGGCCGGCCGAAGGGGGTCGCGATCGAGCATCGGGCGCTGGTGAACTTCCTGGGCGCGATGGCCCAGGAGACCGGCTTCACGGCCGACGACACCCTGCTCGCCGTGACGACGCTCTCGTTCGACATCGCCGCGCTCGAGCTCTTTCTGCCGCTGATGATCGGTGGTCGCATTGAGATCGCCACGTCCGCGACCGCGGCCGACGGGCATCGGCTTGCCGAGCTGCTGCGGAGCTCGGGCGCGACCGTGATGCAGGCGACCCCGGCGACCTGGCAGATGCTGTTCGACGCGGGTTGGACGGGGGACGCCGCGCTGACGGCCCTGTGCGGCGGAGAAGCGTTGCCGCCCGGTCTCGCGGGTCGGCTTGCCACCGGCTGTCACCGTGTCCTGAACCTGTATGGGCCCACCGAGACCACCGTCTGGTCGAGCACGTTCGAGGTGAGCGCAGGGCGTGCGGCAGCGCCACCGGTCGAGACCTCCGGGCGCGAGGCGATGCCGATTGGACGGGAGATCGCCAACACCCGGATCTACGTTCTCGACCCGCGATGGAATCTGGCTCCACTCGGGGTGGCGGGTGAGATCTACATTGGCGGAGACGGCGTGGCGCGCGGCTACTGGGGACGGCCGGTTCTGACCGCGGAGCGGTTCCTGCCGGATCCGTTTGGCATTGGTCTCGGGACCCGGTTGTATCGCACCGGCGACATCGGCGTGCGTCGTGATGACGGAGCGCTCACCTTCCACGGGCGACGGGATGACCAGGTGAAGCTCAGAGGATTTCGCATCGAGACCGCCGAGATCGAGCAGGTCCTGATGAGGTATCCAGGTGTGGGCCAGGTCGCCGTCGTGCTGCACGACGGCCCAACCGGGCCGGGGCTGCTGGCGGCGCTGACGGCCAGCGGCGCGCCCGACAGCCCGCCACCCACCGAGACCGAGCTCCGGCGGCACCTGCGCGGCAGCGTGCCGGAGTACATGGTGCCCGCGTGGTGGCTCGTCATGGCGGTGCTGCCACGTACCGCGAACGGCAAGACCGACCGAACCGCTCTGCGGCGGTTGCCGCTTCCCGGTCGTTCGACGACGACGGGCGTCTTGCCGTCGACCGACATGGAGCGTCGGATCGCCCCGGTCTGGGCGGAGGTGCTGGCACTCGACGTGGTCCATGCCTCGGCGAACTTCTTCGAGCTGGGGGGCCACAGCCTCCTGGCTGGACGCCTGGCCACACGGGTGCATCAGGTGGCCGGCGTGTCGTGCGACCTGGGTGACATCTTCACGCATCCGACCCTCGCCGAGCTCGCGCGCCTGGTCGCGGACCGCGCCGGGTCCGCCGAGCCGGCGACAGACTCCGCGGCGGAGCAGGCCATTCCGCTCGCGCCGTTGACCGACGCCGAGCGCGCCCTGCTCGACCGGTAGGAGCGTGTGACGGCTGAGTGGGACGACCATGGTGTCGCGTATCACGAACCTGAGCTACGGCACGCGGGGCGACGTGCAGCCGCTGCTGGTGCTGGCCGGCGCGCTGGTGGCGGCCGGGTTCGAGGTGACGCTCGGTGCCGACACCGAGTTCGAGTCCGGGGTGGTGGCGCGTGGGGCCAGGTTTGCGCCGCTGCGAATCGACCTGCGGACGTTTTTTGCCTCGGACCGCGGGCACTTCGGCGAGCCGGGCGGGAGACCAACGACGCGTTCGAGACGATGGTACGGCCGATGCTCGACGATTGCTGGGCCGCGGCGCGTGATGCCGATGCGCTGATCTACGACACGATGCTCGTGCCCGCCTATCACATCGCCGAGAAACTGGACATTCCGTCGATGATGACGTCGACAATGCCGAACATGACGCCCACGGCGGAGTTTCCCCTCATCGGCGCGCCGCGGTTGTGGGATGGACGCGTCGGCAACCGCCTCTCCTATGAGCTGTATCGACTGTCCTGGTGGCGCGGACGGGGGACTCTGCGCAGTTGGTGCCAGTCGACGCTCGGTACCACGCCGTCGCGGTTTCCGGATTACCGGTATCGGCATGGAAAGCGTGTCCCGGTGCTGCACAGCTACAGCCCCCTCGTCGTGCCGACCCCGGAGGATTGGCCCGCCGACACGTTCGCCAGCGGTTACTGGTTTCCGGAGGCTGACTCCGAGTGGCGGCCCTCGCCTGCCCTTGACGCGTTCCTCGCGGAGGGGGCGCCGCCGGTCTACCTCGGATTTGGCAGCATGAGCGGGCTGTCCGGTGCAGCGCTAGTCGAAGACGTGATCACCGCGGCGCGCCGGGTGGGGTGTCGGGCCTTCGTGGCGACCGGGTGGGGCGATCCGGTGCCCCCGCGGACCGATGTCTTCGTGGTCGACGAGACGCCGCATGAGTGGCTCTTTCCTCGCGTGAGCGCGGTGGTGCATCATGGCGGCGCGGGGACGACCGCCGCGGCCCTGCGGTTCAGCCGACCGAGCGTGGTCTGCCCGCTGGTGACCGACCAGTTCTTCTGAGCACGCATCGTCGCCGACCGCGGCTGGGGGCCCGAGCCGGTGCCGCAGCGGACCCGTTCGGTGGCGTCACTAACGACGGCCCTCGAGCGGGCGGTCGGCGACACGGCCATGCACGAGGCGGTCGCGGGCATCGGCGCGGCGATTCGTGCCGAGAATGGGCCGACACGAGCCGTCGACTTCGTCCGCGCCCATCTGGCCTCCTGACGAGGGGCGCGAGCGAGTCATGGAGATGCAGACATCGGAAGCCCGGTCGATCGTGCGACTCCAGAAGCCGACCGTCGAGGAGTTCAACGAGCGGGCCGTGCGGGCCGGCAGACCAGCCCTCCTGACCGGCTGTCTGGACGATTGCGGGTTGCTCGCGAGTCTCAGATCCGCCGCGCAGACAGGTGCACAGGTCGACGTGCTGTCGAGGCTGATCGGCCGGCGCAAGGTCCACTACACGACCATTCCGCCGAAACAGGGAGGGCAGCTCGGCTATGGGGATGACGGGGCCGCGAATTTCAGCTTTTCGACCGGCAAGCACAAAGTCCCATTTCGATTATTCGCTGATACGCTGCGTGACACGCTGCGGGCCGACGGGCGGAAGGGCAGCGTGTACATGCAGTCGGTCCCGATCGGGCGGGTGCCGGAGCTCGCGCCGCTGGTTCCGGATGTGCCGTATCTCCGAGACGGCGTCGAAGGCTACAGTCAGTTCTGGGTCGGGTCCGGGGGTCATGTCGTCAATCTGCACTTCGACCCGGCGCACAATCTGGTGGCGATGCTGTCCGGCCGCAAGCGCTTCACCATCCTGCCGCCGGACAACATGGCCAATCTGTATCCGGCGCCGCTCGACACGCGGCTGGGCGACACGGTGGGGAGTCGCGTCACGCTGCTGGACCCGGATCTCGAGCGATTTCCCCGGTTCGAAACCGAGCTGGCCAAGGCGCAGGCGGCCGAGCTCGAACCTGGCGATCTGTTCTATCTGCCGCCGATGTGGTGGCATCACGTGGAGTCGTTCGGACTCAATGTCATGTTCAACACCTGGATTCTGCCGATCAGCGGCAGCCACTTCGGCGACCTAACCGCGAGCCTGGTGCGCGGTCTGCTGCTGTTTCACGATGTGAACGCGCGGGTGCGCGCCGATTACCGTCCGGCCTATAACGCGATCTTGACGGGGGCGACGCCCGATCCGGCTGCCACGCTGGCGCCCGGGACCGATGCAGGATTCGGAGCGCGTGTGTCACGACACATGGCGGAGACCGCGCGTGTGCTCAAGGATGTGCCGGCCTGTCTGCGCGAGACGTTGCCGCAGCTCTACGACTATTACCTCTTTCATGTGGCCGGCCCGCCGGCGCTGGCCCGCGGGGAACCGGCGGTCTTTCTGCGAAAGCTTCGCTGGTACACTCGGCTGGCCGCCGTCGTGGCCGCGCTGCGCCGGGTCACGACGCGGTCGGCCCGTTCGCGGTGACACTGCGGAGCAGGTCCAGTCCACTCAGCCGATGCCGTCACTCGAAGAGCTGAAGACCCGCGCGCGGGCCGGTGATGCCGACGCTCTGCGCGAGCTGCGTGCGAGCGGCTTCTTCGAGCGAGAAGGCCGGCCCGTGTCCTATCCGGTGTCCGACGCCCAGCGCCGTCTGTGGGTGCTCGACCAGATGAACCCGGAGTCGTCCGCCTACAACATCCCGGGCGCCTGGCGATTGAGCGGAGACCTCGAGGTGGAGGCGCTTGGCGCGGCCCTCGCGTTTCTCGAGTCGCGCCACGAGTCGCTACGCACCGGCATCGTCGCCATCGATGGCGAGCCGCGGCAGGTGATCGAGCCACCGAGGCGGCTGCGCCTCGCTCACCGGGATCTGCGTGCGGATGTCGACCCCGCCTCGGCGGCACGCGAGGCAGCCGCAGCCGAGGCGGCCACGCCCTTCGCGCTCGATCGGCCCCCCCTGTGGAGGGCGACCCTGGTGACGCTCAGCGCCGGTGAACATCTGCTGCTGTTCACGATCCACCACATCGTCTGTGATGCCTGGTCGCTCGACCTGTTGCTGCGCGAGTGGGTGGCCGCCTACGACCGGATCGCCACGGGCGCCGGCCCGGCGCCGGCGCCGCTCCGGATCCAGTACAAGGACTACGCCGCATGGCGCCGGGACGCGGTCGGGGGCGATAGCTTCGCGGCGGCGCGGCGCTACTGGCTGGACCGATTCGAGACGCCGCTGCCCGCGCTCGAGCTGCCAACCGACCAACCTCGGCCTGCGGTACAGAGCTTTCGCGGGGCCGACGTGACCGATGAGGTTTCGGTCGACACGCTGGCAGGGCTCGAACGTCTCGGGGCGCGTCATGGCGCGACGCTGTTCATGACGCTGCTCGCGGCGCTGCGGGTCCTCCTGTATCGGTACACGGCACAGCGAGACGTCGTCATCGGCACACCGGTATCGGGGCGTACGCATCCGGACCTGGAGGAACAGGTCGGCTTTTACGTCAATCTGCTCCCGCTGCGGGATGTCGTCAGCCCCGACGCCACCTTCGGCGCCCTGCTGGACCAGACGAGGGAGACCGCCGGCGCGGCCTACACGCACCAGGACTACCCGTTCGACCGGCTCGTCGATGAGCTCGATCTACCGCGTGACCTGAGTCGCTCGCCGCTGTTCGACGTGCTCCTGAGCTTGGAGGAGGAGGCGGCGCCGGTGCTTGTGCCCCAGGGGCTGCGCGTCGGGCCGTTCGAGCATGCGGTGGAGGTCGCGAAGTACGACCTGACCTTTTTCTTCACACGCGCCGGCGGCGCGCTGCGCTGGGCGGTGAACTACAACACGCGACTGTTCCGGCGTGACCGCATCGAGCTTCTGGCACGGCGTCTCAACCAGTTGCTCGGGGAACTGGTCGCGGGCCCGGATCTGGCCCTGCGGGACGTTCCGATGATGTCCGGGCCGGAGCGGGAGCGGGTCACGGGCTCGCTGGCCGGGACGACGTCGGCGTACCCCTCGACCGAGACGATCGCCAGGGTGGTGGCGCGACAGGCGTCGGCGCGGCCTGGCGCGGTGGCGGTGCGCGGAGAGGACGAGGCGGGGGAGGCGGTCGAGCTGACCTATGCGGAGCTGTTGGGTCAGGCCGATGCCGTGGCCGGCGCACTGCAGGCGGCCGGGGTCGGTCTCGAAGACCGGGTCGGCGTGCTGACGACGCGCAGCCCGGCCCTGGCCGTGGCGCTGCTCGGCGTGCTGAAGACCGGGGCCGCCTATGTGCCGCTCGACCCGACCTATCCCGCCCGGCGCCTCGACGCCATCGTGGAGGATGCCATGTGCCGGGTCGTGCTCGGGGAGTCTGTGGCGCGCGACGCAGCGACGTGGATGCCTGGTGCGAGTGGGGAGCATGGCCCGGCGTGGCTGGAGCTCGGTGTTGCCGAAACCGGCGCGGTGGTGACGGCACCGGAGGTCGGAGACGGACGCACTCTCGCCTATGTCATGTACACCTCTGGGTCCACCGGGACCCCGAAGGGCACCCTGATCGAGCACCGATCGGTGCTCCGTCTGGTTCTCGCCACTGAGTATCTGCAGCTGGGACCGACCGACCGCGTGCTGCAGACTGGCGCGCCAGGGTTCGACGCCTCGACGCTCGAGATCTGGGGGCCGTTGCTCACGGGCGGCTGTGTCTGTTTCGCACCGGGGGACGCGCTCGTGCAGCCAGACCGGCTGCGTGCGCTCATCGAGCGCCACGGCGTGACGGTCATGTGGGTCACCGCCAGCCTGCTCAACCAGCTGGTGGAGCGTGACACGGGGGTGTTCACCGGGCTGCGCGCGCTGCTCACCGGGGGAGAGCGGCTGTCGGTGTGGCACATGAACCGGCTGCGTCGGCGCCACCCCGATCTCACGTTGATCAACGGCTACGGGCCGACCGAGAACACGACGTTCACCAGCTGTCATCGGATCGAGGGGACCTCGGCGGGTGAGGTGCCCATCGGGCGGCCGGTGACCAACACCACCGTCTACGTGCTGGACGACCGCGGCGGGGTGTGTCCGCTCGGCGTGCCGGGAGAGATCTGCACCGGTGGGGACGGGCTGGCGCGCGGGTATCTCAACGCGCCCGCACTCACCGCCGATCGCTTCGTGCCGGACCCGGTGGAGCCGGGCGCCCGGGTCTATCGGACCGGGGACCGGGGACGTTGGCGTCCCGACGGAGTGCTGGAGTTTCTCGGGCGGCTGGATTCGCAGGTCAAGGTGCGCGGTTTCCGCATCGAGCCGGGAGAAATCGAGACGGCCCTGCTGGGGCACCCCGCGGTGGCGCAGGCCGCGGTGCTCGGGCGCCGGGTCGCCGGCGGCACGACCGAGCTGGTCGCTTACCTCGCCCCCAACCCATCCGAAGGCCTAGCGGCAGTGCGCGCGCATCTGGCGGCGACACTGCCACCCTACATGATGCCGTCGCGGTTCGTGCCGCTCGATCGGATGCCGATGCTGTCGAGCGGCAAGATCGACCGGACTGCGCTCAGTCGGACGGTAAGCACTGAGGCGGCGCGTCGTGTGGTCGAACCGCCGCGGACCGATCTGGAGCGGACGCTGCGCGACATCTGGGCGGAGGCCCTCGACGTGTCCAATCTTGGCATTCACGACGACGTCTTCGAGCGCGGCGCGCACAGTCTCAAGGCGGCCCGTGTGCTGACGCGGATCCAGGCGGCAGTGGGGGGCGAGGTGTCCCTGCGCGACCTGTTCGTGTACGCCACGGTGGCGTCGCTGGCCGAGCACATCACACCGACGGCGCCGACCGCGCCCATACGGCCGGTGCCGGACGCCGCCGACTATCCGGCCTCGCATGCGCAACGGCGGCTCCGGTTTCAGGAGCGGCTCAGCGGCCACACCGGTGCCTACAACGTGCCGGCCGCCTTGGTGCTGGATGGCGACGTCGATGCGGCGGCGCTCTGCGAGGCGTTCACGCGACTGGTGGCGCGACACGAGTCGTTGCGCACCGCGGTGATCGATGTCGGCACGGAGGTGCGTCAGCGCGTCATCGGGGCGTTCGCGGTCGAGGTTCCGGTGGTCGACCTGTGTGCCGAGGCGGATCCGGAGGCGGCGGCCAGACGCAGCATTGCTGAGGACGCGGCCGAGCCCTTTGATCTCGCTCGCGCGCCGCTCTTCCGTGTCTGCCTGTTGCGCCTGGGTCCCGACCGTCAGGTGCTGTCGCTCAACCTTCACCACATCGTGACCGATGGCTGGTCGATGCGCGTGCTGCTCGATGAGGGGCTGTCGCTCTATCAGGCGATCCGCGACGGGGCCCCCGACCCACTGCCTCCGCTCCCGATCCAGTACCGGGACTACGCCGAATGGCAGCTGGCTGCGCTGGCGGGAGAGGCAGCGGCCGTCCATCGCCGCTACTGGCTGGAGGCGCTCGACCCGACGCCACCGCCGTTGGACCTGCCTGCCGACCGGGACCGTCCGCCACTGCAGAGCTTCCGGGGCGCCACCGTGGGCACCCGACTGGCACCCGATGTCGGCACGGCGCTGTGTGCACTCGGACGCGCCGAGGGGGCGACTCCCTACATGGTGGTGCTCGCGCTGGTGCGCCTCCTGATCTACCGCTACACCGGGCAGGAGTGGTTCGCGCTGGGCATGCCCGTGTCCGGCCGCGAGCATGCCAACCTCGAGCGCCAGGTCGGGTTCTTCGTCAACATCCTGCCGCTCGTCGCCCAGGTGGAGTCGGACGATACGTTTCGATCGTTGCTGCGCCGTACACGGGATGAAGTGACCGCCGCGCTGAGCCATCAGGGCTACCCGTTCGACCGGCTGGTCGACGACCTGCGTCTCCCGCGACACTTGGGGCGGTCTCCGCTGTTCGACGTGGTGGTCACCCAGGAGGAGGGGGAGCCGGCGGCGCGGCCGGGCCTCGCCAGCGGTCCGTTCGACATTCCCGCTCCGTTCAGCAAGTTTGATCTGACGGTGGCCGTGACCTGGTCGGCAGAGAACAGTCTGTTGGTCACACTGGAGTACTGCACCGATCTGTTTCACGCGGACCGGATGCGCCGGATGGCCGGGCATCTCGAGACGCTGTGCCACAGCGTCGTGGCCCATGCCGAGGCGCCGGTCAGCGACCTGCGGCTGCTGTCTCCCGTTGAGCGGAGCCTGTTGACAGGCGAGCTGGCGGGCACCGCCGCGGCCTATCCATCCGGCCTGACGATCGCCGATGTCTTCGCCCGCCAGGTGGCGGCGCGTCCCGCGGCGGTCGCCGTCAGGGAGCTCGCACCCGATGGAGCCGTCACGGAGTTGACCTACGCGGCGCTCGATGCCGAGACCGACCGTGTGACGGCGGCGTTGCGCGCCTCCGGGGTAGGGCTCGAGGATCGCGTCGGCGTGCTTGCGGAGCGGAGCGCCGCTGTGGCGGTGGCGCTGCTGGCGGTGCTCAAGGCGGGCGCGGCGTATGTGCCGCTCGACCCGGCTTATCCGGCACGGCGGCTCGACTTCATGACGCGCGACGCCGGCTGCCGCGTCATTGTCGGCGATGCGCGCGTGCGTGCCCGTGTCGGCTGGCCGGCGGATCCGGCTCCCGCTCCCGGCCCGGTGTGGGTCGACCTGACGGCGTCAGAGGCTAGGGCCGCGGGACCGGCCCCTTCGGGAGACGGTCGGACGCTGGCCTACGTGATGTACACCTCCGGGTCGACTGGAGACCCGAAGGGTGTGCTGGTCGAGCACCGGTCGGTGCTGCGTCTCGTGCTCGCGGCCAGCTACCTCGAGCTCGGTGTCGACGATCGGCTGCTGCAGACCGGGTCGCTGGGCTTCGACGCGTCTACGCTCGAAGTGTGGGGGGCGCTCCTCAACGGTGGCACCGTCTGCTTCGCGCCGGGCGACACGCTGCTGCGGGCGCCCGCGCTGCGGGCCGCCATCGAGCAGCTCGGAGTGACCGTGATGTGGGTCACCGCCAGTCTGCTCAACCAGCTCGTCGAGAGCGACGAGCCGACCTTCGAGCGGTTGCGGGTGTTGCTGACAGGCGGCGAAAGGCTGTCGGTGTCGCACATGGCGGCACTGCGGACACAGTTTCCGGGGCTGACACTGATCAACGGCTACGGTCCGACCGAGAACACGACGTTCACGGCCTGTCACCACATCGACGAGGTCGGCCCCGGGGAGATTCCGATCGGTCGACCGGTGACCAACACGACCGTGTATCTGCTGGATGACCGAGGCGATCTGTGTCCGGTCGGTGTGCCTGGCGAGATCTGCACCGGCGGCGACGGGCTGGCGCGCGGGTATCTGAACGCGCCCGGTCTGACCGCCGAACGCTTCCTGCCGCATCCGGTGCTGAGCGGGGCGCGGGTATACCGCACGGGCGACCGTGGGCGATGGCGGTTGGACGGCATGCTCGAGTATCTGGGACGTCGCGACGCCCAGGTCAAGGTGCGCGGGTTCCGGATCGAGCCGGGTGAGGTCGAAGCCCGCCTCCTCGTCCACCCCGCCGTGTCCTCGGCGGCGGTCGTGGCCCGCCGCACGACGGTCGGCACCTGGGAGCTCGCGGCCTACTACACCGGGGACGGCGAGACCCCGGTATCGACCTTGACCGCGCACCTCGCCGAGACGCTGCCGTTGCACATGCTGCCGGCCGAGCTGGCATGTCTCCCGGCGCTGCCGCTGACCCGCAGCGGCAAGGTCGACCGTCGCCGACTGGCGGAGCGACAAGCCGACCGCGGCGACCGGGAGAGGGAGCCGCCGCGCACCGAACCGGAGCGTCTGCTCGCCCGGGTCTGGGAAGGGGTGCTGGCGCATCCTGGCGTTGCCCGCACCGACGACTACTTCGCGCTCGGCGGCGACTCGATTCGCGCGATCCAGGTGGTCAACCGGCTGCGTCGTGACGGCTGGACGCTCGATGTGCGGGAGCTTTTTCATCACCCTGTGCTGAGCGCCGCCGCCAGGCGGCTGACCCCGATCGTCGAGCCGGCGCCGGTGCCGGCGCCGGCGGGGCCGGCACCGTTGACGCCGATCCAACACTGGTTCTTCGGCCACAGCGGCGATCTGAGCCACTTCAATCACTCGGTCCTGCTGCGCTGCGGGACGCCGGTCGCGGTGCCGGCGCTCGAGGCGGCGGTGGCGGTGCTGGTCGCCCACCACGTCGCGCTCAGATTGGTTGTGCGCGGTACGTCCGGGGCACGCGCCATGGTCGAGCTGCCCACCGACCCGGTGCATGCGGCGGGCGGACTGGCGCTGACCGTGCGCGATCTGCGGGCGTCCCCACCGGAACGATGGCGCGCCGACATGGAGGCGTTGCAACGGAGCTTCGACCTGGACCAGGGGCCGCTGTTCAGGGCGGTGTTGTACCGGTTGGCTGATGGCGATCGGGTGCTGCTGCTGGCGCACCATCTGATCGTCGACGGGGTGTCCTGGCGGGTGCTGATCGAGGATCTCGAGCAGGCGTATGACGCGGCACACACCGGCAGCCGCCCAGTCCTGACACCGCAGGCCGCCGGCTATGTCGGGTGGGCACGGGCACTCGCCGAGCGGGCCGAGACAGGCGCGTGGGATGCCGCCCGCCGGTTCTGGGAGCAGGCGTGCCGGGCACCGGCGGCGCTCGTGCCACGCGATCGCCAGACCGCCGAGAATCGCTACGGCGACTGCCGGGTCGTCGAGCTGACGCTGACGCCGGAGGCGACGCACGCCTCCGTGATCGACGCGCACGCGGCCTTCAACACCGGAGTCGAAGACCTCCTGCTCGTGGCGTTGGCGCAGGCGGTCCGATGGGTCTATGGGCACGATGCCACCTGGATCGCGCTCGAAGGGCACGGTCGCGACAGTGTCGCCGACCTGGACGTCGGAGGGGCCGTCGGGTGGTTCACGGCGCTGTTTCCGTTCAGGTTGTGCGCCGAGGGTGACGACCCCGGCGACCAGTTGCGCAGGGTCAAGGAGGCGGTTCGCCAGAGTCGGCGCCACGCGCTCGGGTATGGCGTGTTGCGCTGGCTGTGCTCGGAGGGCAGTCTGGACCCGGACGCTGCACCCGAGTGCCGCATGAGCGTCAACTACATGGGGCAGCTCGCCGTGGATGGCGGACCCGGAGGCAGCGGCCGGTTCACGGTGTCCGATGAGTATGCCGGCAACCCGATCAGTGAGTCCCTGACGCGTGAGCACGACATCGACGTCGGCGCCGTGGTCCGTCACGATCGGCTCACGCTGTCGCTGACCTACAGTACAGGGCTCCACGACGAGGCGACGGTCCAGCGTCTACTCGACCAGATCGACATCGAGGTGCGTCGGCTCAGCGCCTGGTGCGCGGCGCGGGGGCACGTCGAGAAGACGCCGGCCGACTTCACGGCGTGCCCGCTGCCACTGGCACGCTACGACGAGATTCTGGTTACGCACGGGTGGGCGCGCGATGCGGTGTCAGACGTCTATCCGCTGTCTCCGATGCAGGCAGGGCTGCTGTTCGAGACGTTGGTCGACCCGACGTCGCGAGCCTACTACCTGCAGCTGAGCTACCGGCTGCGGGGCGCGCTCGATGTCGACCGGTTTCGCGACGCGTTGCACGCCGTCGCACGGCGCCACCCGATTATCCGGACGGCGATTCTGCACGAGGGATTGGATGATCCGCTCCAGGTGGTGTTGCGCGATCGGCTGCCGGAGGTCACGGTCGACGATCTGAGCGGACTCACTGAAGACGCGACGGCCGCTCGGATCAGGGAGTGGCAGCGTCGCGATCTCGAACGCGGGTTCGACCTGGCCCGTCAGCCTCTGATGCGGGTGGGGGTGCTGCGGTTGGCACCCGACCGGCATCACGTGGTGTGGAGTTATCACCACCTGCTGCTCGACGGCTGGTCGCTGGGTCTGGTGTATCGCGATTTTCGGCTCGCGTATGTACGTGGGCCGGGTGCCGACGCGCCCGAGCCGGCGGTGCCGTTCGCCGACTACGTGCGCTGGTTGGGGGCACAGGACACCGTGGCGGCGGTCGAGTACTGGCGCCGCTATCTCGACGGATTCGAGGGGACAACCGGGGTGCCGGCGCTGGCGCGCGCTGGTGTAGCCGGGTCCAGCGACGCTCATCGCCTCGTCTTCACCAGCGAGGTGACCGGGGCGCTCGCACGCGTCGCCGTCACGCTCGGCGTGACACTCAACACGCTGGTGCAAACATGCTGGGCGGTGCTGCTGGCCCGGTACAACGATCGAGCCGACGTGCTGTTCGGCGCCGTGGTGTCCGGTCGTCCCGCGGCGTTGGCCGGGGTCGAGGAGATGGTCGGGCTGTTCATCAACACGGTACCGGTGCGTGTCCGCGTCGACGAGGCGGAGCCGTTCGCGTCGCTCGCCGGCCGGGTGCAGCAGTCGGCGCTCGAGGGCGAGGGCTATCACTTCCTCCCCCTCGCCGACGTGCAGATGGCCGGAGCTGCTGGTCGCGATCTCTTCGACCACCTCCTGATCTTCGAGAACTATCCGGTCGAGCGGGAAGTGGACCCGGGTGGCGGCGGTGCTGGGGCGCTGGAGGTCGACTCGTTCGACGTGCACGATCGGACCCACTACGCCCTCGATGTGACCATCGTGCCGGGTGAACGTCTGGAGGTGCGCTTCACCTTCGATACGGCGGTCTACGAGTCTGGCCAGATCGAGCGCGTGGCAGCGGATCTGGACCGGGTCGCCGCGTTGGTCGTCGAGCGCCCTGGCCGGTTCGTGTCCGAGCTCGAGCTAGTGGCGTCGAGCGTGCGCACGATCGACGCGGCGGCGGATGACGCGCGTCCCCACATCGAATGGGACGCGGGCGTCACCACGCTCGTCGATCTGTTTCAGAGGTGTGTCAACGGCGACGGCGAGCGTCCCGCCATGCTGTGGGACGACGGGGAGATCTCCTACGCGGCGCTCGACCGCGAGACCGACCGCATGGCGGCGCGGTTGCGCGAGGTGTGCGGTGTCGGTCGCGAGACGCGGGTCGGCATTGCCCTGCCTCGGTCGCCGGCGGCCGCCAGTGCCGTGCTGGCGATCATGAAATCGGGCGGGTGCTACGTGCCGGTGGACCCGGCGTATCCGACCGACCGCCAACGGTTCATCGCCGAGGACGCCGACATCGACTGGATGATCACCCCGGCAGCGGAGGACGGTCCCTGGGGCGCTGGTCGCGTCGAGGGGGCGCTCGTCGGGACACCGCTGGTGGTCCGCGCGTCTGGGCGCCGCCCGGTAGCGGTGAGGGTGCCGGCGGGCGGTGACGAGCGGCCTCATCCGGGCGACCTCGTCTACATCATCTACACCTCCGGTTCGACCGGGCGCCCCAAGGGCGTCATGGTCGAGCACGCCGGTCTGGCGACGCTGGCGGGCGCGCTCCGCCACGCCTACGCGCTGGATACGTTTGACGTGCGGGTCTTGCAGCTGGCAAGCCTGTCGTTCGACGTGTCGGCCGGCGATCTGGCGCGGGCCTGGCCCAATGGCGGCGCGCTTGTCTTTTGCCCGGACGACGCCCGCGGCGACCCGGCGGCGCTCAATGCCGTGCTGGCGGCGCATCGGGTCAGCGTGCTCGAGGGCACTCCCGCCGTGGTCTTCCCACTGATGGATTATGTGCGTCGGGCGGGTCTCGCCCTCGACTGCCTGAAGGTCCTGGTGGTCGGTTCCGAGGCGTGTTCCGCCGACCAGTTCGAAGCCCTCGTGCGGCAGGTCGGGCCAGGCCTCCGGGTGGTGAACAGCTACGGCGTGACCGAGGCCACGGTCGACTCGTCGTGTCACGCGGGCGCACGGCGGTTCGCCGGCGCCACGATGCCGATCGGTCGTCCGCTGGATGGAGTCGCGATCGAGATCCTCGATCGGCGGCAGCGGCCGGTGCCGATCGGCATCGAGGGGGAGATCTGTATTGCCGGTGCGGGGGTGGCGCGGGGCTACGTGGGCGCGCCCGGGCTGACGGCCGCCCGGTTCCGCCCGGACCCTGCTTCTCCAGGGCGGCGGCAGTATCACACCGCCGACCGTGGTCGCTGGTTTCCGGACGGCGCGCTCGAGTATCTCGGACGCCGCGACCGGCAGCTCAAGGTTCGCGGGTATCGCATCGAAGCGGGTGAGGTCGAGTCCAGGCTGCGGGAGGTGGACGGCGTCGACGCGGTGGTCGTGGGCGTGAGACGGGTCGCGGGCGACGACGCGCTGGTAGCCTGGGTGGTTGGCGAGACGTCGCCCGTCGACCTGCGCGCCTTCCTTCTGGCGCGGGTGCCCGAGTTCCTCGTGCCGTCGTTCTTCGTGCCGATCACGGAGGTTCCGGTTACCTCGCAGGGCAAGGTGGATCACGCCGCCCTGCCGGATCCGGATGTCGCCGCGGGCGGCACGCGGCGTTACCTGGCGCCGGAGACCGAGCTGCAACGGCGTCTGGCCGAGATCTGGTGTGAGGTGCTGCAGGTCACGCGGGTAGGCCTGCACGACCGATTCTTCGAGCTCGGCGGGCATAGCTTGAAGGCGATGCAGGTCGCCTCCCGGATTCGTCGGGATCTCGACCGGCGTGTCAATCTGGGAGAGCTGCTGTCACACCAGTCGCTCGCCGATCTGGCGGGGCTGCTCGAGACGGCGGGAGCCGCGGATCTGGCCTTGATCGAGCCGGCCCCGGCGCAGGCGGACTACGCGCTGTCGCATGCCCAGGCGCGTCTGTGGCTGCAGCACGAGCTCGAAGCGAAAGTGGCCTACAACATGCCCGAGGCGCTCGTGATCGACGAGCACCTCGACGTGCCGGCGCTGTCCCGCGCCTTCGCCGATCTGGTCGCGCGGCACGAGGCGCTGCGCACGGCGTTCATCGTCATCGACGGCGCACCGCGACAGCGGGTGCTTGAGCGGGTCGAGGCCTCCATCCCCCAGGTCGACCTGACCGGCGACGCCGACGCCGAGGCGACCGCCAGACAGCTGGCGGCCGACGAGGCTGCCGTGGCGTTCGATCTGGCGCGTCCGCCACTGCTGCGGGCGGTGCTCTATCGCCTGGCGCCGACCCGCCACGTGTTCCTGCTCGTCATGCACCACATCGTCGGCGACGGCTGGTCGATGAACGTGCTCTATCGAGAGCTGCTTGCGCTGTATGCGGCACACCGGAGCGGTGCCCCGAGCCCTCTGCCGGAACTGCCGCTGCAATACAAGGACTTCGCGGTCTGGCAGAACCGTCAGGACTTCAGCGCCGATGAGCGATTCTGGGTGACGGCGCTCGATGGGGCGCCGGACCGCGTGTCGCTGCCCTACGATCACGCGCCTGAGGGTGGACGGGATTTCGCGGGTCGGACCGCCCAGCTGCGCGTGTCGCGCTCAACGACGGATCGCCTGAGGGGCCTCGCGTCGGCTCACGAGACGACCTTGTCGACCATCGTGCTCACCCTGTTCTTCCTCTACCTCTACCAGTGGACGCGGCAGGACGACCTGTGTGTCGGGGTGAGTGTGGCCAATCGGAACCATCCCGCCATTGAGCGGCTCATCGGGTTCTTCGTCAACATCTTGCCGGTGCGGGTCCGATTGTCCGACCAGCTCGAGCTCGCCGAGCTGATCCAAACGGTGCGGGACCAGTCGACGGCGGCCTTCGAGCACCAGGACTATCCGTTCGATCTGCTCGTCCGGCGGCTGAGGCCGGCGCGGGTCGCAAACCGGCAGCCGATTCTGAATGTCATCTATGCCTATCAGAACTTCGAGGACGTGACGATCGACCTCGGAGTGCGGGCTGCACCAGCGCCGGCGACTCCGTCAGGCGACCCGATGCCGGTCGTGCCGGCGCGGAGCGGGAGTGAGAGGATCCGCCCGTTCGCCGTGCCGTTCGAGGCGGCCAAGTTCGATGTGACCCTGTTCGTAACCGAGATGGACGACGAGCTGGAGTTGTCTCTCGAATACGATACGAGCCTCTTCGAGGATCGGACGGCTCAGCGGACGCTCGAGACCCTGCGGCGATTCGCTGACATGGCGGAGTAACGCCGTCAGCTGCACGACGGGGTCGATGAGCGGCTGGGAGGGCGGAGCGGTGGCGGCTGGCGGCGCGATGTCCCAGGCTCGCGGCCGGGCGTCAGGCTTTGGTGTCGGCCTTCCCCGGGGGGGCGGTCAGCACCAGGATGGCGAGGACGAGGAGCGGCGTCAGTAGCAGGCAGGCGACGAAGAACCCCAGAAATCCAATGCGCCGATGTCGCCCCCCATAGGCGACGAGGCCGCAGAGCGTCACGTAGATGATTAGCGCTACGTTCATCGTGCCGGTGCGGTCGATTGCTCGACCGGTACGGGGGGATCTTGGCGCGGTGACGGAGCCACGGCCCCGTCACCGGCCGGTCGCAGATCACGCCGCGAGTGGCTGCGCGTGGTACAGCGCTACCTTCAGGCGGCGTCCGCCTTCGACGAGCTCTTGTCCATTTCCGCGGCGAAGTATGCCCGGACTTTCTCCGGGTCGAAGTCGAGGAACGTGCCGCCCGATTCGAAATGCTGGATAAAGACCTTGCCAATGGCGTAGGTCGTGGCTGTCGCAAACGCCGGCACGGTCGCGAAGCCGATGTAGGTGCCCACGACCGGCACCGCCTTGACGAGTGACCCTAGTCCGCCAAGTCCCAGACGGGTCGGCAGGTAGCCGCCGAGCAAGGCGCTGACGGCCGACTTGCCGACGTTCTTCGAGAAGGGGACATCGTATTCCTTGGCCAGCTCGCGTAGCATGAGGACCTGGAAGGTGGCAATCAACAGCAGGTCGAGCTTCGGGGCCGGAATAAACCCGCCACCGAGAGAAAAGAGCGCGTACTTCCTGACGATCGCATTTGCTGCGTCCGTTTGGTCACTCATGTGGTTGTCTCCCCATGGAAAGCGCCGTGAACCCAATCGCGGTAGCGGTCGAAGTATACCTGACACGTCATGAGCGAGGCAATTGTCGGCCTGGCGTTCGACCTGGCGATGCACCGGACCCCGCCTCGTCCGCCAGACAGCGGGCGATGGCGTCGGTCAGCGCCGGTCTGACGTCGTTCAGATAGAAGTGGCCGCCATCGAACGTTTCGCAGAGGAACGGGCCCTCGGTCAGGTCCCGCCATCGGCGCAGACTCTCGTCGTCTACGCGTGGGTCTGACCGCCCGCCGAATACGCTGAAGCCAGCCGCGAGCGGTGCCGCGGGGCGGTAGCGATACGTTTCCAGGAGCGTGATGTCGGCCCGCAGCGTAGGCAGAATCAGGTCCAGCAGCTCGCGGTGCTCGAGCACCGCGGCCGGGATGCCCTGATATCGCGCGACGATTGCCGCGAGGAAGGCGTCGTCAGGCAGGCCGTGTAGCGGCGTGTCGGTACGCGCGAGGTGCGGTGGTCGCCCGGCCGACAGAAACAATCGCCGGGGCGTGGGCCAGCCGCGGTCCCGAAGGGCGCGCGCGGCCTCGAAGGCCAGCAGCGTGCCCATGCTGTGGCCGAAGAAGCCGAACGGGCGGTCGAGGTGAGGCTCGAGGGCGTCGAGCAGCGGCGGCAGCAGGATGTCCAGATGCTCGCAGGCCGGTTCGGACAGGCGATTCTCCCGGCCCGGGAGCTGGATGGCGCACACCTCGAGGTGTGCCGCGGCGAGGGTCTTGGCCCAGACGTGATACCCCGACGCCCCCGACCCCGCATACGGAAAGCAGAACAGCCGGTGCGGTGCCGCTGGCTGAGGACGGGGAACCGAGAGCCACCGGGTCTGGTTGTTCACGGCTTGGGCTCTGGCCTGCCCCCGGCGTCGGTCTGCGCCGCGTCCATGCGCTTGCGGACACTCAACGGGCGCATGTCGGTCCACACTTCTTCGATGTACGCCAGGCAGTCCGCCTTGGGGCCGGACCGGCCGCCATCGCGCCAGCCGGGCGGGTTTTCCTTGTCGTCGGGCCAGATCGAGTACTGCTCCTCATGGTTCACCACGACGCGATACGTGGTCGTGTCTTCGTCCTGGTCAGGCATCCGGTGTCCTCCGTGTGTGTACGCGCGCGCATCCAGTGCATCCCTGCTAAGTGACCCCGGTCATGAATACGGTCGCATTCGGCCGCCGATGCATCCCACCAGGGGCGGCGCGGGGCTTCTGCCCAGTGGGGTCGAATACTGCCGGTATGCTCCGTCCTCGCGCAGGGCGGAGCGAGCGCGGCCCCACTCAGCGAGCCCTCGGTGCGTGACCGTACCTATGACCGGGACCACTAAGGTTGTGTGGCCGACTGCGTGACCCCCTTTGCACCGGTTCGCGTGGCGGTCTCCGGGAGCGGCTGTGCGACGGACTGCGCCACGGGCTGCGCGGCCGGCTGCACGGCGGGCAACGCCTCCGGCAGCATCGAGGTACTGGCGTTCAAGATTAACGGCAGGCCATCTTGTCCGCCGATGACCACGACCTTTGCGTTCGCCGATTGCGCCAGCTCGCGTGTGGCGTTGATCCCGCGGAACCGGAGCAGGGGCTCGGTCAACGTCGCGGAGATCGTGCGCTGGTAGTCACTGATGCCCCGGGCCTCGATCAGCTTCCGTCTCGCCTCCTGCTCCTCGCGCTGCAACCGGTAGGTCATCTCCAGATACGACTGTTCCTGTTCGAGCTTGCGCTGAATCGCATCCCGGATCGTTTCTGGCAGCGTGATGCGTCGAATCTGCACGTCGTCGACGATGACGTAGCGGGACCGTACTTCCCGCCGGGCGCGTTCGGTGATGGCGCGCTGGATCAGCTGGAACGATTCGGCATACAGGTCCTCGGGGCGATACTGGTTCACCACCGACCGAACCGCGGCATAGCTCTCCGGGATGATGACGGTTTCCATGTAGTCCGGTCCGATCCGCTGGTGGAGCAACCCGACCTCCCGCTCGCCCGGACGGAACCGGATGGTGACATCGACGCTGATGTCGAGCCCGTCGTTCGATAGGACGTCGAACGTGCGGTCCACCTTCTGATACCGCACGTTGTAGATCTGCATCTTGTTCCAGGGCAGGATGACATGGGTCCCCTCTACGTAGACCCGGTCGGTGGCGGTGCCGAAGAACCGGGACCACAAGACTCCGGCTTCGCCGGCGCGCACCGAGATGACGATGTTGCTCCACAGCACCACGAATACCGCGGCGAAGGCCAGCATGCCGATGAGGAACCAGATGTCATTCCTGCGATACCAAGTATCGAAGCGGCTGCGGAGCCGTGCGAGGGCGGCTGGCCGCTCCGGGTCTGAGGTCTGTGCCGGTGCGGGGGACTCTTCGGGCATCGAGGTCGCTCACTTTCTGCCGCCGCGACTGGGTTCGCCGGCGGCCGGTTGGAGGGTGGGGCAGTCGACCCGGCCTGGGCCGGGGCACGCGTCTCGGTGGCGCGCACCGCATTGTATCGCTGTGAGGTGAAATGGGCGCCGCCAAAGCGTCCCGGAGGTGGTTATCGGTCCGCGGGTGGAGGTGCGGCGGTGAGGGGCTCGCCGTCTGGCATGGGGTCTGAGGGTGGCGGCTCGGCCGCGGGTACTCGTCCCACCGATGCGACGCCCTGGTTCAACCCCATGTCCCCGTAGTCGCAGGCGAGGTCGTCGCAGGATCGGAACACCGGCGACTCTTCGGGCAGCTGCAGTTGTTCGATGGGCTGCCGCATGCCGTTCGAGTCATAGGCCTGGATCTGGTAGCGGTCTTCGGCGAGCGGACCGGCCCAGTCGAATCGGACGCGGGTCCGTCCGCCCGGCTGCAGGAGCTCCGAGCCGCGGCGTTTCCCGAAAAAGCTCGCGCGGGCCTCGAGCGGGTCGTCGGCCCGGTTTGTCAAGGTCAGACACCCGCAATCGGGTTCGGGCGCCGCCACCTCGATCCAGTTTTTCTCCACGTTGACCTCGGCGCCGGCCCAGATCGTCTGGTAGTTGACCGCGCTGTCAAGCTTGAGGCCTCCGAAGAGACAGGCCAGCTCTTCGCACTCGTCGAAGCGCGCCGCGCGCGGCAGTGACAAGGTCTCGCGGATCGGCAGCTCGGCGTCCTCGACGTCGGCGATCACGAAGTTGCCGTCGTCGTTCAGACTCGGCGTGCCGTCCTGGTTTCGCTCGATCCTGAACGCGCTCAGCTGATAGACGTCCTCGGTGAAGGGCCCCGCCCAGTCGAAGCGTTCGTAGACCACGTCACCCGGGTGCATGAGGATCTCGCTGCGGAGCTGACCATGCAAAGTCGACTGCACGAGCACCGGGAGCGTTTGGATGTTCTGGACGGTCAGGCAGCCGCAGTGCGGTGCCGGCGCCGCTATCATGACCGCGTTTGTGTCCCACTGCGGGATCCAGGAGGTCTCGTACTCGGCGCCGTACCAGATGGTCTCCCATCGGCACGCGGACAGCGACGCCAGCAGCAGCCAGACGACGATGCTCCGCAGGACGACGTGACGCGCGACAGCTCTCATGTGGAGACGAGGTCCAGAAGTGATGTCTTCAGACGATACTACACCACGCGCGACCCGGCCCGGTCAGTCCTCCAGACGACCCGGTCCCCGGGAGGGGCGGCTCAGCAGCGCCAGCGCGCCGACCAGCGCATACGCGATCGGGGCGGTGATCCAGTCGAGCGCGTTGGTGAGGGCGTCGCCACGGGGGGGGGCTGTGGCGGGCGAACTGGCGGGTCCCCGCGGCCTCGACGGTCTAGCAGGGGCGGGCCGAGTGACGGCGCGCTTTCGTTGGGGTACTTTCGCGGCGATCTGCTTCTTCGTACCGGTCTTCCTGGCCGTCTTCTTTCTTGTCGTGGTCTTTCTTGTTCGGGTCGTCTTCGCGGCGGCCTTCCGGCTGCCTGCCGGCGGTGCTGGCGCGTCGGTCGAAGGAGCCGTTTCTTGCGCGCTGTCCGAGCGATATACCCAGCCGGACGGCTGGCCGTCCGTACGCGACGTCTTGGCGCCGAATGACGGGGTGCGTTTAGTGGACTTTTTGGTCCGTGGCTTCTTCGCTTTGGCAGCAGTCACTATTGCCTCCTACAAAGTCGACAAACGACGCATAGTCCTCGGCAGCCCGGCTCCGCGGCGCGTACTCCCAGATGGTCTGCTGGCTGGCGTTCGCGTAGGTCAGATCGAGACATTGCCGGATCCCGGGCCGGAAAAGCCGCGCCCACATCTCGTCATCGTCTTCGAGGGCCGCGAAGATCGCGCGCGACGCGTTGGTCGTCATGTTGACGGTGGTGGGTAGCACGGCGAGCAGGTCGAGCGGATGCGACGGCCAGAGGTCCCGAATTTCATGCACACCGTCTACCGTCTGGCGCGCCCCGACAATGGCCATCCGATCCATCCCGATCGGCACGATGAGCTCGGTGGCATACAGCAGGGCGTTGTAGGTGAGCAGGTTCATCGAAGGCGAGCTGTCGATGACGACCGCATCGTAGCCCTCGAGCTCGCGCAGCCGACGCGCCAGGAGGGTCTCGCGCTGCACCACGCCGGCCAGTTGTGTCTCGAGCGTGAACGCCGCCGGGGTTGCTGGCATGACGTCCAGATTGGGACGAACGTTGCGCGCGATCGCCGTGTCGAGCGCGACCTCGCCGAGCAGCAGCTCACGTACCGTCGCGTCGGCATGCACGTTGAGGGCGTGCCCGACGTTGCCCTGCGGGTCGACGTCGATCAGGAGCACCCGCTGGTCGTGGGCGCCGGCCAGCCTGGCGGCCAGATGCACCGCCGTTGTCGTTTTCCCGACCCCGCCCTTCATGTTCACGACGGCGATCTTGCGCATCTCGCTCCGCGGCGATCAGAGACGTCGTTCAGGCAGCGGTCCGGACCGATTCGAACATGCCGGTGACGAACCGCTTGTAGTCGAAGCTCAAATAGGTGCCGCCGGTGTCGTAGTGCTGGGTGAACGCCCGACCGAGCAGATACGTGTAGCCAGCCAGGATGGCCGGTCCCGCGCCAAAACGAAGCGGCACGCCGATGACCGGAATCGTGACCACCCAGCTCTTCAGCACGAGGCTCGCCGGGTGTCTTGACAGCAGCATGCTCAGACCACCGCCAGACAGCGACGCCAGGATCGGTCGAGTCACGTCCTGCGCGAAGTCGACCCGGTAGAGCTGCGATAGCTCTGCCAGCATCTTCAGCTGCACCGCCGCGACCGTCGGGCTGCTGATCCACCAGGCCGGCACCACCGCGGCGCCGGCGGTCACCGCACAGTAGAAGCGGACGCACTCCATGGCGCGCACCTTGGTGGGACGAAGAGAAGCGCGGATGGCGGTCTGCGACACGTGCCGGGAGTCTGCAAGATCGTCGCACACTTGTCAACGTGGTGGTTATGGTCCGCAAGGTCGATCAGGGCCGGGTGGTTCCCGGGTTCTCCCAGCCACCATTCCAGCCGCGCTGGAGGTCAGAGAGAAACTGATCCCACGCGTCCCGTGGACGCGACGAGGGGTAAGGCTCCCGTTGAATCGGGATCTCCGAGCTCCAGCGCTCGACGATCTGGCCGTCGGTGCCGATCTGGCCAAGCCGTACCGTCTTCCACGTGTGCTGGCTGCGGACGTCGACGTGCGTCATCCCGCCCGGGCCGTTGATGCTCTGACCCAGGACACTCGCTCTGACCCGGACCGGGTCGATGCTGCCGGCGGCCTCGACGGCCCGGGCCCAGAGGCGCACCCCTACGTAGGCCGCAGCCATCGGGTCACCTACCGAACGCTCCTGCCCGTAAACGGTCTTGAAGCGGGAGACGAAGTCGTGGTTCAGCGGTGTGTCCAGGCTCTGGAAATAGTGCCACATGACATAGTCGCCCGCCAGCGTATCCGGCGCGCCGGTCAGCTCGATCTCTGAGACGCTGAACGACAGCGCCGGCACCGCGTCACTCATGATGCCCCGCTCCCGCAGCGCGTTGAAGAAAGCGATGTTCGTGTCGCGGCCGTTGATGGTGTTGAGAATGATGTCCGGGCTCGTGTTGGCGATCCGCTCGACGACAGCGTCGAGGTCGACCGAGCCCAGCAGCACATACTCCTCGCCGACGATCTCCCCCCGCCACGCCGCGACCTGGTCGCGAATGATGGCGTTGGCCGTGTGGGGAAAGACATAATCGGACCCCACCAGGAAGATCCGTTCACGACCGTTCCGGAGCGCCCACTCGAGCGCCGGCAGGATCTGCTGGTTGGGTGCGGCGCCCAGATAGACGATGTTCGGCGACTGCTCCACGCCCTCGTACTGGAGCGGGTAGAAGAGAAGATGGTCATGCGCTTCGAACACCGGGCGCACGCTTCGTCTGGAGGCGGACGTCCAGCAGCCGAACACGACGCTGACGCCTTCGGTCGTGATCAGCCGTTCGGCTTCGGCGGCGAACGTCGCCGGGTCGGACCGGCCGTCGGCGACCACGATCTCGATCGGGCGGTCCAGGAGCCCCCCGGCCGCGTTCAGTTCGTCGAGCGCGAGTCGTGTGGCGTCGGCCACTGCTCGCTCGCTGGCCGCCATCGTGCCCGACATCGAGTGCAGCACCCCGACGCGGATCGGGTCGTCGTCGCCCAGGCCGCACGCGGCCGACAGCGTGAAGGCGGCCGCGTGCGCACACACTGGGACGACGGCCGCACGCCGCCGGATCGGCGTGCGGGGAGGAGCCGTGGGCGATGAGCGCCAGGTCATCGGGATGCTGGGCCGGGGGTAAGCGTGTGTCAATAGAACGCCACCATGGTGCCCACGAAAAGCCCCGTCACGTACAGCGGCCAGAAAAGTAGTTTCGGCAACAGGTTGTCACGAAACTGTATCAGTCGCCATCCGGTGGTGGCGAACATGATCGCGTTCATCGTCACGAACAGGATCGCCAGATAGAGACCGAAATAGAGGTTCTCCAGATACATGACGGTCGGCGAGCCGAGCTCCTCGCGGAGCGCCGCGTGGTCGAAGATCAGCACGAAAAATAGGGCGGCGCAGCCGAGCACGACGTCCATCGCCTTGAACCCGAACCAGTCCGAACGGTGCTCGTGCTTCGAGCTGATCAGCAGCAACGCGAACAGCATGGCGGCCACGACGAACAGCGGGATGAACTTCGAGACGAACGGGCTCAGGAACTGGCGCTGGAGATGGATGCTGAAATGTAGCTCCGGGAACGCGTTTTGCCCGACATAGTCGTCGATGCCGAAGTTGGCGTTGTAGTTCTTGGACCGGTAGTCGAAGCCGCTCGCCGCGATCGACCAACCGGGCAACACGAAGTCGCGCTCGACGCCAGGCAACGTGCCCGGGTTCGTGATGTCGTAGGCGTCGAGGTCAGGCACCAGGACAACGTTGCGGGCGAAGTCGGTGTGCCAGAACCGTAGCCAGACCTCCTGGCTGTCGAACGGATACTGCTCGTAGCCGAAGTTCTGCCGGAGGGTGGCGACGAAGTACCACCCGATGCTCTCGAACTCACCCGTGTCGTATCTGTAGACCTCGTTGACCGTTGCCTCGATCGCCTCCGGGAGGACGAACCCCCGGTTCAGATCCCGGTCCCGCCCGCGATGGTATCGCTGCCAGAGATACCCGGTCACCTCCACGTTCGTGCTGGAGGTGAACTCGATCGACTGCACGAACACGCCCGTGGGGATGAAGACGGGCGCCTCCATGCTCAGCTCCTCCGACCGCGCGGAGTACGCCGCGACGAACTGGCTGAGACTGGAGTGATCGATGACCTCGACCGTGCCGGGCGCCTCGACCGCCTGGTGCTCTCCGGCGATGAACCAGATGGTGCCGATAGCGCTCGCCAGCGCGAGAGAGCAGCCGGTGACGGCGGGCGTCATCGTTGCCGAGGTCCGCTGTGAAGAACACCACGCCCAGCGACCAGCCAGCCTCGGCGATGCGTTGGTACAGGATGCGTGAGACCTGTCCGGTCACGCTGTCAATGTGGTCGACATAGCCGTTCTCGCCACCAATGGCGCGGATCGCCGTAGCGTGCAGCACGGTGTCGTCCTGCTCCCAGGCCAGCTCGAACACCGTCTGGCCGGCGCGCATGTAGTCGTCGATCGGATGAACGATGAACCGTCCCTCGGGCGAGATCAGAAACGGGTATCCGCCGCCGCCCAGACCGATCTCGCTGATCTCGCGCCGGATCTCGTCGGCGGAGTAGCTTGCCAGCACGAGCCCGACCGGTCGCGCATCATCGGTCGACCCGGCCGGGCGAAACGGCGCGCCGAACCCGACCACGACCGTGTCTTCGGTCGGGTCGAGGTAGGGTTCGTTCCACTGGGCGCCCTTGAGCATCGGCTCGCCGTACCAGCGGTGTTCAAAGGCGGTGTAGTCGAAGCCGAGCTGTCGCGCGTGGACGATGTCCTGGTCGCGGACCATGCGTGGCGCATACAGACCGGGGCCGACGAGACCGGCCGCTGGCTCGTAGGCGACGCCGACGCTGAACAGCGTCGGGTCGTCGGTCATCACCTGCGCCAACCGCGCGTCGACATCGGCCGGAGTCAGCGTTCCGTCGCTCAGCTCGTCGGCGATCGATGCGGCGACCCGTCGGGCGTCCCGGAGCCGGTCGTCGATGCGTCGGGCGATCTCGATAGTGCGTCGTTCGGCGACCGCGTAGGCTTCGTCGAAGATCTCACGCTCGGTGCGGGCGCGTGCCTCGCCCAGCCACGCCGTGATACCCGCGCTGACGACCAGACCGACGACGAAGGTAGCCAGTAGCCACGGGTGAACACAACCTCGGCGCATGAGACGGCTCGCGTGTGGGGGCATACCTATGTTCCGAGAACGTCGTCCGACTGCTTCAGCGTCCTTATGATAGCCGGAGCTGTGCCGGTTCCCGACAAGTGGGCCGTGGTCCTCAGATGCCCGAATCGAAGGGGAACCCGGTTGTCGGGTGGGGAGATGGCGCACCGTGCGACACATCGCGTCGATGTGGGCTTTGAAGGATCGCCAGACGTCGGTGTCACACGGCCGATCAGCGACCCAGAACACAGAAGGAACTGTGGCCGGGCCTACAGAGAGCTGGCGTGACGCTCGGTGCCTGGGTCTGATTATCCCGCAAGCGCCTCACACATCGCAGCGAGCGCGCCGTCGAGCTCGTCCGGTTCCCGGGCGAAGCAACATCGGATGTAGCCCTCGCCCACGGCGCCAAAGTCGACTCCGGGAATGGTGCCCACCCGTGCGTGCGCGATCAGGTGCTCGGCCATCGCCCATGATTGCGACTGACCGGTGGCGAGTCCGCCTGCAGGCTCCCAGTCGGAGTCGATCCGCAGGAAAGCGAAGAAGCCGCCCGCCGGCGGAGAGCCGGTCAACGTCGGTTTGAGGTCGGCCACACCGGCGTAGAACCGGTCGCGTCTGGTCTGGAGCTCTGTCCGGTTGTCCGCGACCCAGTGCTGGTCGGCCTCCAGGGCGCCGATTCCGCCGTACTGAATGACGGACGAGACGTTGCTGGCTGTCAGCGAGATCAGCTTCAGCACGCGGGCACGCAGCGCCTCGTTCTTGAGCGCGACGTAGCCCAGCCGCAACCCGGTCATCACGTGCGACTTGCTGAATGTGTAGACCGACACCGTGCGTTCGTACATCTCCGGTAGCGCCGCCAGGCTCACATGCGGGGCGTCATCGTAGACGATGTCCTCGTAGGGTTCGTCCGAGATGACCAGGAGGTCTCGTTCGCGCGCCAGCCTGGCGATCGCCTCGAGATCGGATCGGCTCAGCACGCCGCCAGTCGGGTTGTGCGGCGTGTTCACCAGGATCGCCCGTGTGCGCGGCGTCACGGATGCTCGCAGCGCTTCGGGGTCATAGCCCCACCTGAGCGCGGGTCGCAGCGGACAGGGGACCGGAGTCGCCCCGACCGCAAGGATGTGACCGAGCGTTGGTCCCCAGGCGGGGTCCGGCACGAGAACCTCGTCACCCCGGTCGAGCGCCGCCCGACAGGTCAGGTAGAGGCCATGCATGCCACCGGCGGTCACGAGTACCTCGTCCGGGTCGCCGACCGGAATCGCATTGCGCGATCTGAGCTTTTCGGCCAGCAGCTCTCGCAGGCGTGGTAACCCGCCCGTCTGGACGTAGTGGGTGTGGCCGGCATCGAGCGCCTGTTTCATTGCCTCGCGGACAGGCGCTGGCGTCTCGAAGCTGATGTCGCCGTGGTCGAGCCGAAACGGCCGCTCGACGTCGTACATCAGGTCCCGGATCTTGAAGATGCCGGACAGCGGAACGGCGTCGAGGGGGTTCGCCATGGCGAGCAATCCGACTCTACAGGAAGACGGGACGTAGGAGCCAGGCGCCAGGGCGCGCACATGCGCGCCCCCGCGGCCGAGGAGTGGGGCGATGGGGCCCCGCGAGCGGCCGCGGGGGGTTCGGGGCGCAGCCCCGTCTAGGTACGCCCCATGATGGCCGACAGGGTCTGCGCGGCGTGGCCCACCGGCAGGTTGCTGACGTAGAAGTGGCGGGCGCCCAGGTCGCGCAGTGCGCGGATGGTGCGGACGCACACCTCCTCGGCGGTCGCGCCGGCCTCGAACTCGCGCGTCAGCGCCTCGGCGGGGACGTCGAGAAACCGGCCGAGCGCCGCAAGGGTTCGAGGATTCGCGCTACGGTAGTAGAATACGCCGAACAGCCCTGGTATCGACAGGTTCCGCCGACGCGATGCTTCCAGGAAGCTGGCCACCGGCTCCGGCGTGTGATGCGACACGATCTGCGTCAGGAAGAAGTCGGCGGTGGCGTCGGGTGCCAGCAGATACTCGACCTGTTGCTCGGCCTGCTGCGCCGGGTTGGCCCAGCCGCCCAGCAGCAGATCCGGTTGTCGCTCCCGAATCAAGGCTCGCAGCTCCCAGCCGTGCTCGACACACCGCGGCGGGCCGACGTGGCGATCGCCGCCCAGCACCACCAGCGCTTCGAACCCCAGCTCCTTCGCCCGGTCGGCGTAGGTCAGGCAGTGCGCCAGCGTGTGCTTGGTGGTGAGAAACGGCGCCACTCGGTCCCGCGGCGTCTGTGCGCCAAGGTTGGCGCCCAGGTGGCGCAGACTGTCCTCCTCCCGCTGCCCGACGGCGCTGTCGGTCAGGAATACGAACGTCTCGTCGCGGGCGAGCCGCCGGACCGCGTGATAGGTGTCGATCCAGGCGTCCATCCCTGCCGCGGCGTCGAGCTCGGCGCGCGGTGGCCGGAGCTCCGCCGCGATCACCGACTGGTCGCGGGCGAACGATTCGCGAAGAGACATAGGCCTAGCGTGGACGCCCACGCGGCTGAAGTCGGACTCGTTGCTACCGCGGTGCTGATGGTCGTGTCGGAGTTGTCCACGCCGGTCGAAGATGTTCGAGGATGAAATCGAGCATCTTGTGACGTAGGTGCGTGTTCTGCTCAGGGTCGGTGATGCCGTGGCGCGATCGGGGGTAGAGCATCAGCTCGAATTGCTTGCCCGCCTGCTGCAGCTCGTAGACGAACTGCAGCGTGTTCTGCAGATGGACGTTGTCGTCCATGGTGCCGTGGAGGAGCAGCAGCGCGCCCTCGAGATCGGCCGCGTTGAATCGCGGCGAGCTCTTCCGGTAGCCGTCGGGGTTGTTCTGCGGCGTCCGCATGAAACGCTCGGTGTAGATCGTGTCGTAGTCGCGCCAGTCGCTCACCGTCCCACCGGCAATCCCCATCGCGAACGAGTCACTATGGGTCAGCGCGTAGCTCGTCATGTAGCCGCCGTAGCTCCAGCCCTCGATGCCGATGCGTGCCGGGTCGACCCAGGACTGCTCGGTGAGCCAGGCGACGCCGTCTTCGATGTCGCGCAGCTCGAGCTCGCCGAAGTTCTGGTAGACGGGCCAGGTCGACACCGCGCCTTTGCCGCTGGCGGTCCGGTTGTCCATGACCCACACGATGACCCCGTGTTGTGCAAGCACCTGGTAGAACAGGGTGGCGCTGCCGCCCCAGACGTTGCGGACCTGCTGGGAATGTGGCCCACCGTAGGTGTGCTGGAACACCGGATACCGGCGCGACGGGTCGAAGTCGGGCGGCTTGATCATCATCGCTTCCATGACGAAGCCGTCCCGGGCCGTCACCTCGAGGAACTCCGGCGTTGCCAGCCGGTAGTCGTCCAGCGCCGTCACCCGATTCTCGGCCACCAACCTGGTCTCTGTGCCGTCAGCGGCGTGCACACGGACCTGCGGCGGCGTGTTGATGTCGCTCCAGGTGTCGAGATAGCGCTCGAAACCGGGGCTGAAGCTGGCGCGGTGCGTGCCAGGAGTATCCGACAGACGGCTCAGCTGGCTGCCATTCAGCTTGACGCGATAGACGTCGCCGCCGATCGGACTGCGCTCCGTGCCGGAGAAGTACACCCACTCGGTGTCTTCGTCGACGCCGTGCAGGGTTCGCAGCTCCCATTCTCCGTCTGTGACCTGTGTGATCAGGGTGCCATCGGCCGCGTAATGATAAAGGTGCTTCCAGCCGGTCCGCTCGCTCAGCCAGAGCCACGTGCCGTCTTCGAGCCAGGTCGGGTCGCCGCTCACATCGACCCAGGCGGGGGTCGTCTCTTGCAGCAACCGGGTCGTGTCGCCGGTTCGGGCGTCGGCGGTGTTCAGGTCGAGCCAGGTCTGCTCGCGGTTCTGCACTTGGAAGATCACGTCGTCGCCGTCCGGCGACCAGCCAACCCTGACCACCAGCATGTCGGTCGGCGTGTAGTGGTCCAGGTCGACCCACACCGTCTCGCCGCCGACGGCCGGTATGACACCGAGCCGGACGAGCGGGTTCAGGTCGCCCGCCTTCGGATAGTCGGTCGTCTCCACCTCGAGTCGATACGGCAGATGGTCGATGACGGTGAACTCCTTGACGGGGCTTTCATCGGTCTGCAGATAGGCGAGACGCGACGAATCGGGGCTCCACCAGTAGCCCTTGAAGTTCCCCCGCCCGTAGATCTCTTCCTGATAGACCCAGTCGAGCTCGCCGTTCAGCAGGTCGGCGTCACCATCCCTGGTCAACGCCCACTCGCGCCGCTGATCAACGTCGACCGCCACCAGATCGTGGTCGCGGACGAAAGCGACCAGACTGCCGTCCGGGCTGAACGACGGCATCGACTCGACCGCCGGGTCGCGCGTGAGCCGCCGCACGCGCGCGGCGCCGAATGGTTCGCCGTCGTGCAGGCCGTAGTAGTAGAGGTCGTTGGAGATATTCATCACCAGGGCGGTGTGATCACGGTTCCAGACGAACCGCCCGGAGCGGACCGCCCGACGGGCGTCGGCGTCGCTCATGCCGGGGACGGCGGCGAGTGCCGTCTCAAGCCCCTCGATATCGATCAGCGGCTCGGCGTCGCCGGTGTCCGCCTCGACCGAGAGTATTCGCGCCGGGTCCCGCTCGCGCAGGAGGAAGTGAGTGTCGCTGAGCCAGGTGAGCCCCGTTGGAGTCCGCCCACTGAAATTCACACGCTGGTCAGGGTCGTAGATCGCGTCGATGGTCAGCGACCCCTGTTGCGCCAGGGCGGACCCCGATAGCAGCAGCACCACACAGACGAACACCGTCGCGGCTGCGCCGCGGACGGAGAAAGGACGGGTCATGGCGTGTCTCCCTCGGTCCGGCTCCTGCCGGCCTGACGGGTTAAGATAGGACCGGATTAGCTTAGCAAAAATCGAGCGGCAGAGACCGTTCGTTCGTGGGGAGGACCGATGCGTTTTCAAGGAGTCGTGATGCTGGCGGTGGCGATGGGTGTGGCGACAACGAGTGGGGCCCCGACGGTTCGCGCGGCGCAGGAAGCGTCGGATCGGCCTTATCTGCTCGAGCGAATCGGCGACGCCGCCATCGTCCAGACCTACGCCGACGGGTTCGAGGCGCTGACGCTGCGCGAGAAGACCCTGATCTGGCACCTCTATCAGGCCGCGCTGGCCGGCCGCGACATCTATTACGACCAGCGCTATGAACATAACCTCGAGATGCGTGAGGTACTCGAGGAGATCATCACCCATCCCGAGGGTGTCGATCCCGCCACGCTGGAGGCCGTGCACATCTACACGAAGCTCTTCTGGATCAACACCGGGCCGTTCAACAACCTGACCGCGCGCAAGTTCGTCGTCGAGACGACCCCCTCGGCCTTCCGGGCGGCGATCGAGGCGGCGGCCCGTTCCGGTGCCACCTTTCCGACCCGCGACGGCGAGAGCGTGATCCAGATGGTGGAGCGGATGAGGCCGCTCTTCTTCGACGCGGAGTTCGAGTCGATTGTCACCAACAAGACCCCCGCTCCCGGCGACGACATGCTGCTGGCGAGCGCCAACAACCTCTACAAGGGGGTCTCGACGGCCGATCTCGACGGGTTCGAGGAGCAGTTCCCGCTTACGTCGCGCCTCGTGAACGTGAACGGGGAGCTGGTCGAGGAGGTCTACAAGATCGGGGGCAAGTACAGCGACGAGATCTCCGAGATTATCCGTCACCTCGAAGCCGCGATCCCGTATGCGAGCGAGCCGATGGCGAAGGCGCTCCGGGCCAACATCGCCTACTACCGCACCGGGTCGCCGGTCGATCAGCGCGCCTACGACATCGCCTGGGTCGAGGACCAGGAATCGAGCGTCGACACGATCAACGGCTTCACCGAGGTGTACATGGACGCCCGCGGCGCCAAGGGTGCGTGGGAAGCGCTGGTTTTCTACGTGAATCCGGAAAAGACCGGCGCCATCAAGACGCTGGCCGCCAACGCGCAGTGGTTCGAAGACCGGATGCCGTGGGATCCGAAGTATCGCAAGGACGGGGTGACCGGGATCACGGCGAACGCCATCGACGTGGTGGTCGAGACGGGCGATTCGGGTCCGGTGACGCCGATCGGCATCAACCTGCCGAACGATCAGACGGTGCGCGAGCAGAACGGCAGCAAGTCGGTGTCACTCTCGAACGTCAACGAGAGCTACGACCGCTCGCGGCCCGGTAACTACCGCCAGGAGTTCGCCTGGACCGCCGAAGAGGCGGAGCGGTCGCGCCAGTGGGGCAGCCTGGCCGGCGAGATGACGACCAACATGCACGAGGTAATCGGGCATGCCTCGGGCAAGCTGGCCGAGCGGCTTGGCGGCTCCGCGCAGCCAGACCTGAAGGAGCAGTATTCGGCGCTCGAGGAGGGGCGGGCCGATCTGATCGGGCTCTACTTCCTGGCCGACCCGAAGCTGGTCGAGCTGGGAGTGCTGCCGGCCGACGCCCACGAAGACATCATCCGCGCGGAGTACGAGAGCTACACCCGGAACGCGTTGTTGCAGCTCCGGCGGGTCCGCGAGGGAACCCAGATTGCCGAAGACCACATGCGCAACCGCCAGATGATCGTCCACTGGATGATGGCGAACACCGACGCGATCGAGAAGCGGACGCGCGACGGCAAGACGTTCTACGTGATGGTTGACTGGCGCGCGTTTCGCGACGGGGTCGCCACGCTGCTTGCCGAAGTGCAGGAGATCAAGTCCGAAGGCAACTACGACGCGGCCAGGACGCTGTTCGACACCTACGGCATCCACTTCGACCCGGTCTTGCGTGACGAGGTGGTGGCGCGCGTCGACGCGATCGGGCTGGCGTCCTACAGCGGGTTCGTGCAGCCGCGGCTCGAGCCGGTGCTCGACTCGAGCGGCGCGATCACCGACGTGGCGATCTCGTATCCGCAGGACCTCACGGCCCAGATGCTGGAGTATTCCGGGAAGGTGATGCCAGGGCGCTAGAGGCTGGACTGCGCGACTAGACTCCATGAGTGGTGCGAATCGGGACTGGTGAGTCAACCTTGGTTCGCGGTTCCCCTGCTCTCGTGCCGCTCGGGGAGTCTTGTCCCCCGCGTAGCGGGACCATTGAAGAATGGTAGCCTAGCGAGGCGGGAGCCGACGGCAACTGGGTGGTCTGAGGCGGAGTCTCGCTAGAACCTGAACAACCGGTTGAATTTGACGACGAAGCCGCGGTTGCGGAGCTCGGTGAACCGATCGGGCCGCAACGTCATCGTGTCGCGATCCTCGGTGTAGACCACGAACAGCTCGCTCCCCGGGCTGTACTCCCACCGCAGACGCATATTCGTGCTGAGCGTGTCGCTCGCGGAGTTGTACTGCAGCAGTCCGCTGAAGAACATGCGCGGGTTGAACGCGTAGCTGACCCGCGTCACCGCGAGATCGGTTCGAAACGAGCCGCCCGGTGTGTCGATCCAGTTCAGCGACAGGCTCGGCTCGATCGACATCTGCGGCAAGACGGCGACACGCCACGGTCGCAGGCCGAGGGTGGTGATGTCGCCGTTGAAGTAGCCGCCATGCTGGAGCCGTACGCCGCCATTGATGCGTCGCTGCTGTCCGAGCGAATACGACACCTCGACGTCGTTGAAGGCGTAGCCTCCGACCGGTATGCTCACGCCACCACCCGGTGAAAACGGCTGCTGCAGCAGCTCGTAGTTATCGTTGATGGTCACCCCGAGCCGGTCGCTGCTCTCGAATTCGGTCTGGAAGGCGAGGCTGTTGTGGCGAGTCTCCAGCAGGTTGGTGTCGGCCGTCAGAATGTAGTCGATGCTGCCCACCAACATGAACTGCCGGATCGCGTCGATTGAGCTCGGTCGTGGGCTGAACCGACCTTCCACGAACGTGCGCCGGAAGTTGTCTCGTCTGAGGAAGCCCACCTCGGGATTGAAGTTGTCTTCGACGAGCAGGTGGACGACCTGCACGCCGTAGCGGTCCGGCCCGTAGCCGAAACGCGCCTGATAGCTGGTGTCCTCGCCGATCAGCCCCGGTGTCTCCGTCTTCGCGTAGTAACCGAGCATCTGGATGTTGTCGTAGAAGGCGAACGTCGCGTCTGCCCCATAGGTGCGGCTGGCGCCGTCGCCGGACAGAGAGACCGATCGGTTGGTGAAGAGGGCGCCGATCGCGCTTCGCCGGAGAATGTCGCGCTTGACCCGTGCGACGGTGAAGTTGGTCGACGCGACCCCAGAGGACACCTGGTCGTCAGCCTGGATGCTCAGGGCGCCGACGTTGAACTGCCCGACCTTGCCGGTCACCCGGCCGCCGCCGAGTATCGGCACGACCTGGCCGCCCTGCAGACCGATCCGCCGGCTGTAGAACAAGGTCGGCGCGCTGCCGCCGCCGAAGAATCCGCCGCCGCCGCCCCCTGGGCCGCCGAACCCGCCACCCACTCCGCCCCGAGCGAAGTCGAACACACCGCGTCCCTCGAGGAAGAACTCCCGCTTCTCCGGGAAGAAGAGGCTGAACCGGGTCAGATTCACCTGCTGTTCGTCCACCTCCACCTGCGCGAAGTCGGTGTTGTAGGTGAAGTCGGCCGTCAGGTTCTGCGTGATGCCGTATTTCACGTCGAGCCCGAAGTCGCCGTCGCCCTCGCGGTTTTTCACCGGGTTCGCGTTGACGTCGGTCGTCATTCCGCCAATCGCATACGGCTTGATCTCGATGTTCCGGCTCGCCGTCGGCGGTTCCATGCCGACCAGCGTGCCGGCCGACGACACGCGGAAGATGCCGGAGGAGCCCTGACCGCCGCCTGCCGAGATCGGCAGCCGTGTCAGATAGACCCACTCGTTCTTGCGTCGAATCGCCCGCCGCAGCTGCACGCCCCACAACTGCGGGTTCCCGGACCGATACCGCAGACTCTTGAACGGGATTTCCATCTCGGTGGTCCACCCACCGTCAAACCGACCCGATCGCACGTCCCACACGGGATTCCAGTCGCCGTTGGGATTACCTTCGTTCGTGAACTGCTGATCGGCGCGCGCCGCCAGCGGGTTGGTGTAGAAATTGAAGCCGTTCCTACGGTCGTAGAACGTGTCGAAGAAGGCGGCGAACGTGTCGTTCTGTCGCAGCTGGTTGGTGTCGCGCCGCATTTCATTGGCGACCCATTCACTCTCGGGCGCCGAATCCCAGACACGGGCGGAGACATACACGTTCGTGTCGTCGAACATGATCCACGCCTCGGTCTTCTCCGTGGCGGGCGCCCCTTCCACCGGCATCAGCTGGACGAAGTCGGTGATCGCCGGCACATCCTGGTAGACCGCCTCGTCGAGCTGCCCATCGAGCCGGATGCCCTCGTCGAGCCTGATGGCCCGCACGGTCGCCCGGCCCTGTTCGTCTCGCGTCACGACCTCGGGAGCAGCCGGAGGCGCGGGGCCCTCGATCGCGGCGAGCAGCGCGGCGTTCGGGCTGACCGCGAACCCCGCGTTGGCCACGGTGCCGGACGGTGCGCTGACGGCCGCGGGCGGTGCCGTGGACGTTTCGGCGGAGCTTGGCGGGACGATTGCGGCGGGCGGCTGCGCCGTCGCCGGCTCCGAGACGGTCGGTTCCGAGACGGTCGGCTCACGCCGGGCGTTGAACGGGTCCGTGGCCACACCCGCTGGCGGCCCTGAGAGCTCCGCCACGAGGCGGTCCTGCAGGCTGAAGAGATCGTCGAGCGCGCCGTCGATCAGCGTAGACCGGACGACCGCACCGGACGAGACGTCGACGAACCGCCCGGTGATCCGTATTGCTCCACCAACCCGCTGGTAAGCGCCCCCGACCACATACTGCGCACCGAGACGACGGCCGACCTCCAGCAACCCTTGGCTCGCCTCTTCTCCCGTGCCCTCGGGTGTCTCACCCGCTGAATCGGTGACACCGGCGCGCGCTATCACCGGGTACCCGCCCGGGAGTCCGGTCGCCAGCGATTCGGCGATACCGGCGCCGATCCAATCGTCTCCAGGAGATCCACTCAGGTTCTCGAACGGCACGACCGCGACGGTCTGGGGGGGAGGCACGCCCTGCTGAGCCGACACGGGCATGGTCGACGCCAGAACGGCGAACGCACACACCATCGGGTACAGGCTCCGAGCGGGTACGCCCAGACAGCTTCGAATCGGCATCATCATCATTCAGAATTCCCTGTGTCCGTCACAGGCATTCTTTACACGGTATACCCATTGGCCCGAGCGGGCCAATGTCGTGCGCTGCGGAACAGCCGTAACTCGTTCCAAACATTATCGGTTCTGTTCGTTCCCAGTGGTTCGATGGCGCCCGACATCAAACCATGAACAGTGGCATGTGCTCATGCCGGTCCGCTCTTCACGCTGCTCCAATAGATCGCCGGCACCACGAACATGTTCAGGGCGGTCGACGAGAACAGCCCGCACACGATGACCAGCGCGAGCGGAGCCTGGATCTCGCTGCCTGGCTCTCCAAATCCGAGGGCGATTGGCACGAGCGCCAACCCGGTTGACAGCGCCGTCATCAAGATTGGCACGAGTCGGTTGACCGAGCCCTGGATGACCGCCTCGCGCAGGTCTCTCACCCCTTCCGTTTCGCGCAGGCGTCGAATGTGCGAGACCAGCATGATGCCGTTGCGGGTGGCGATGCCGAAAAGCGAGATGAACCCGATCAAGGCGGCGATCGACAGCACCCCATCGCCCAGGAATACACCGACGACACCGCCGATCAACGCCAGGGGCAGATTGATCATGACGATGGCCGCATCCCGTGCGGACCGAAACGCGCTGAGCAGGATGAGAAAGATGCCGACGACCGCGGCGAGGCCGAGACCCAGCAAGAGACGAGAGGCCTCTGCTTCGGCCTCGAACTGCCCACCGTATTCGACCCGATACCCGTCCGGCAGGGTGACACCGGCCGCTACCCGCTCGCGGATGTCGGTCACGACGCTCCCGAGGTCGCGACCGGCGATGTTCGACGTGACGACGATACGCCGCTGCACGTTCTCACGACCTATGAAGTTCGGTCCCCGGTCCTCCACAATTGCGGCCAGGCTGCCGAGCGGCACGCGCGCCCCCGCGGGCATGTCGATCCGCGTCTGCCACAGCGCGTCGAGGTTGGCCAGGTCGGTCGGCGCGTAGCGCAGGATCAGCGGAAACATCATCTGGCCGTCGATGATCTGTCCGACCTCCCGGCCCAGCAATGCCGTTTCCAGAGCCAGCGCGGCCTGACCGGCCGGCAACCCGTGCCTGGCGAGGGCGGCCCGGTCGAAGCTGACGCGCACGGTCGGAATGTCGGCCTGCGGCTCCATGGCCAGATCGACGAGCCCCGGGATGTCCTGCATTGCCGAGACCGCCTGCTCGCCGAGCGCACGCAGCACGACGAGGTCGTCACCGAAGATCTTGACCGCCACGTTCGCGCGCGAACCCGACAGCATGTGGTCGATCCGGTGAGAGATGGGCTGGCCAATCGTGATGTTGGTGCCGGGGACCAAGGACAACCGATCGCGAATCTCCTGCAGCACGATCTCACGGGGCCGGCCCTCGGGCTCCAAACGCACGTCGATTTCCGCCGATTCGACGCCCTGAACGTGTTCGTCGAGCTCGGCCCGCCCTGTCCTCCGGGCGGTCGCCACGACTTCCGGCACTTCGAGCAGGAGACGTTCGATGGCGCTGCCCAGCGCGTTGGACTCGGCGAGACTCGTGCCCGGCAGCGTCACCGCGCTGATGACGAGCGCCCCTTCATTGAACGCCGGCAAAAAGGCCCGCCCCATCAGCGGCGTCGTTGCGAGCGCCCCGATGAGTAGCAGCCCGGACGCGCCGATGATGACCCGCGGATGATGGAGGGCATAGGGCAACAGGCTCTGATAGCCTCGCTTCAACGCCTTCGCCAGCACTGGCTCCCGCCCCTCGAGAATGCTCCGCATGCCCGGGAGCAGATACGCGCAGAGCGCCGGGGTCACCGTGAGGGCGACGACCAGCGACGCAAACAGCGAGATGAGATACGCGACGCCGAGCGGCTGCAGCAGGCGGCCCTCGACCCCGGCGAGGAAAAAGAGCGGCAGGAACACCAGCATCACAATGAGCGTCGCGAAGATGATGGAGCTGCGGATCTCCCGGCTGGCGAGGTAGACGACCTCCACCGTTGATCGGCGCGCTGTGGCCGGGAGCCCGGCGTTCTCCCGAAGTCGCCGCGTGACGTTTTCGACATCGACGATCGCGTCGTCGACAAGCGCGCCGACGGCGATTGCCATGCCGCCGAGGGTCATGCTGTTGATCGACAGACCCGCCAGACGCAAACCGACCACCCCGGCCAGCAGCGATAGCGGAATCGCCAGCAGCGTGATCGCTCCGGCGCGCAGGTTGGCGAGAAACACGAGGGTGACCAGGACCACCAGCAACGTCCCGTCGCGCAGTGCGACCGTCAGGTTGGCGAGCGCGAGCTCGATGAAGTCCGACTGTCGGAACAGGCGCGAATCGAGCCGCATGCCCGCTGGCAGATCCGTCTGCATCTCATCGAGCACCGTCTCGAGCTGACGGGTCAGCGTCAGCGTGTTGACATCGGGTTGGCGTTGAATGCCGAGGATGACCGCCGGCTGTCCGTTGTGCGACCCGTCACCCCGCTTGAGCGCCTCGCCCACGCGGACCTCGGCGACGTCACCCACGCGGATCGGACGGGTATCATGGACGCTGATGACCGTCGAGCCTATCGCGTCGAGGTCCCGCAACCGTCCGACGCCCTGAATGAGGTACTCCTGCCCGCCGGCCAGCCGGAAGCCGGCCGACGTGTTCTGATTCGCCCCTCGCAGTGCTGTTTCGACCGCGCTCAGTGCCACGCCGTAATCGGCCAACCGCTCCGGATCGACCAGCACCTCAAACTGCCGGCGCTCGCCACCGATGACGGTAACCTGCGACACGCCGGGCGTCGCCAGCAGCCGTCGCCGCACCAGGACATCGGCCGTCGTTCGGAGCTCGAGCGGCGTGTGGTCGTCGGACTCGAGCGCGACGAACATGATTTCGCCCATGATCGAGCTCAACGGCGCCAGCACCGGTGCCTCGACCTCGTCGGGCAGCGCGGCGACCACCGCCGTCATCTTCTCCGTCACCGTCTGCCTGGCACGATAGATGTCCTCACCCCAGTCGAAGTCGACCCAGACGACGGCGATGCCGACGGCAGTGGTGGAGCGAACCCGCCGCACACCGGACCCGCCATTGAGGGCCGCCTCGATCGGGAAGGTCACGAGCGCCTCCATGTCGGTCGGCGTCATGCCGTGACCCTCCACCAGCACCGTCACGGTCGGTGCGGTGAGATCCGGCAGCACGTCGACAGGCATGCGCATCGCCACGTAGGTGCCCCAGACGAGAAAGGCGGCCGCCACGGCGAGCACGATGAGACGGTTGCGTAGCGACCAGCGGATGAGACTGTCGATAATCATTGTTCTTAGACGGGGCTACGCCCCGGACCCCCGCGGGCGCTGCGCGGGGACCCCGATGGCCCCACTCCGCGCCCGCGAGGCGCGCATGTGCGCGCCTTGTTCATTACCGGACGGGGCTCCGCTGCTTCTTCTAGTCGGGGCTTCGCCCCACGCCCCTGTTCTTGATGCATGAGATCAGTGGGTATGACCGTGCGCTGGGACCTGCGGCGAGAGGGCGGCCAGCCGGATGTATGGTGCGCCCCGCACCACGATCCGCTCCCCCGGCGCAATGTCACCGGTAATCTGCACCAGACCCGACTCGCGATTACCGAGCTCGACCGCCCGTCGCTCGAAACTTTCGCCGCTCACCTGCACGAAGACGACCGGCTGTCCGGCATCGTCGACGATGGCGCTGTTGGGCACCGTGATCGCCTCGGTGGCCGTGGACGCGAATACGCGCAACGACACGGCCTGTCCGATGGCGAGCCGGCGGTCAGGATCGCGCAGCTCGTAGATAATCGGAACGGTCCGGGCGTCGCGATCGAGCACGCGACCAACGGCGACCAACCGGTCGAGCGCCACCGGTGCGCCGAAACCTGGCACCTCCAGCTCGGCGCCCGCCAGGTCGTCCACCCGCGCCAGCGCCGCTTCTGGCAGCGCCCCAACGATGTGCACGCGATCGAGGGCGACGATCCGGAACAGTCGCGCCCCTTCCTCAACGCTTGCGCCGGGTGTGGCGTCCGACTCGGCCACGACGCCGGTCATCGGTGCGCGCAGCACGAACCGGATGTCGCGTGCCCCCTCGCCCTCACCCCGTCTCGTCGAGTCGAGCTGTGACAGATGCGCTTCAGCCGCCGCCACGCGCGCCTCGGCCGTCTGCGCCGCCAGGCGCGCTTCGAGCTGACGGCGCGTCGGCAACGCACCAACGTCCACCAACCGTTCGACTCGGGCGCGCTCGGCGCGGGCCAGTTCCAGCGCGTCACGCGCCTCGGCCACGTCCAGCTCGAGTGCTGGCCGGTCCTCGCCGTGTCCGCTGTGGGGAATGATTTCGGCGAGCGTGTCCCCACGGGCGACGTGCGACCCCACCGCGCGCGCGGGCAGCTCGCCGGCCAATCGGCCCGCCACCGGGGTTGTGACGTCGACCTGGCCACCAGTGCGCGGCTCGATTTCAGCCGCGAGCACGAGGCTCTCGCCCATCTCGTGCTGCTCGGCAGGCGCGGTGGCAAAGTCGAGCGTCCACTGCTGTTCCTTGAGAAACGGAATCGACCCGTCTTCGGCTTCCTCCGTCACGGCGAGCGCCGCGGCGTCTGCCACCGTCAGCACCGTGACGTCGCCCAGATCGTGGCGGTCCATCAAACCTGGCGCGTCCAGCACCAGTTCGAGCCGGAAGCGACCAGCCTGGCTCGGCGTGACGTCGACACCGAAGATGCCGGGGCTTCCCGGCATGTCCACCGCGAACTCCTGGTCTCGAGCGCCCGTCAGACGGACCGCGGCGCGGCCCTCCCGAAGCGGCTCGAAAGTCGAGAGATCGGTGAAGTGAATCGCGAACCTGCTCGTCTCCCCTTCGACGAGCGGTGGGTACTCCACGAACAGCTCGCTTTGCGTGGTCCACCGCGTCTCGACGACCGGCGGTGGCTCCCCGACCTCGGCCGGGTCGGTTGCAGGGGGTACGGGGCCCCGGCACGCCATTGCGCCTAGTGTGAGTAGCAGGGCCAGACGGCCGGTCCTGGTCCAATCATCGGTGCTGGTGGTTGCAATCATGGCGTGGCCGTCCTTCCCGTGGCTCTGTCGAGGGCAATCGCGGCCCGACGGGCGGCGACCGACAGCTCCAGCAAGCGGAGCTCGGTGTCGAGCGTCACCCGATGAGCGTCGAGCAGTTCCAGAATGCCGTACTCGCCTTCTTCGTACCCCGCCGTGGCGATGGATGCCAGCTCGGACGCGGGTTCGACCGAACTGGACCGATAACGCTCGGCCAGCTCTCGATAATGCGTGGCCGCGGCATGCGCCACACGGACCTCGCTCTCGATGCGGATGCGGAGTGCCTGCCGTTCAGCATCTGTTCTCCCCTGCGCGGCCTCCGCCCGAGCGACCTGCGCCTGCCCCCGGTTGAAGAGTGGGACCGCCACGTTGGCGCTCACAGCGTAGCCAGACTCGCGCTCCATGGGTGGACCCGTCCGTTTCAGTCCGGCGGTCACCGCCGCTCCTGGCAGCCGCAGCCGTTCCGCCGCCTGCCGCTCGAGCGCCCATTGCGCTTGGGTGAGTGTCAAGGCGCGCAAGTCGGACCGACCTGCCACCGCCTGAGCAAGGAGCGTTTCGAGACCTGGGTAGGGCCGGCCATCCGTCAGGCGGCCTCCGGCCGTCACCGTAGCCGAACCGAAGCCTGGTGCGAAGAAGGACCCGAGCCGTGCCTGAGCCGTCAGGCGGTCGATGGCGACGGTTTCCAGATCGGTCTCGATGTCGGCAACCTCCCGTTCGGCGCGGATCCGGTCGAACCGCGACCCTTCGCCCTGCTCTTCACGTGCCCGCAGCACGTCGACCAGCAGATTCAGCTCCGACAGGGCCCTCTCCTGGGCCTGCAACCGCTCCTGTGCGAGCAGGAGATCGGCGAACGCGAGTCGGAGCCGTGTTTCGAACGCCAGCAGATCGGCATCGGCGCGAGCCTCGGCGGCGGTCACCGCCTGCTCGGCAGCCTCGCCAAGCAATCCCACGCGTCCCCGCACGGGCAGTTCTTGCGTCACGAGCAGGAAATCGTCGACACTGAGACCGGCGTCTTCCCGCGTATAGCTCACCGTCGGATTGGCGAGCAGGCCGCGTTCGCGCGCCGCGCCTGCCAATTCGCGTACCGTGAGCTGCAGCAGGCGGACCTGCGGGTGCTCCATGTGCATCCGCGCGAGCGCCTGTTCCTCGGTGAGCGTTTGCGCGGAGACATTCCACGCAACCAGCCCACAGAGACCGGACGCCAAGACCAGTGGTCGCCATCGACGCATGTCGTCTTCTCCAAACGGCCGCCCACAGCCGGAGGACAGGCCCTGTTGCGTGCACTTCTTGCGAACGGAACTCGGAAAGAACGCTCCGGACGGAACGCTAGCGGGGGGGGGCGCGAGCGGCGAGGACGATGCGTGGCGGTGGGTTGGGACGGGCGTTCGCGTCGATCGGTACCGGTCGGCCCGGCAGATCGGGCACGATGCCGACCTGCCACGCCTCCGACAGCGCGGGAGTGCCGCCAACACGAACGACGGGACGTTCGATCGCAACCGTCGCCACCGCGACCTGTGTGTGGTGATGACGGATGCCGACGAGTGAGGTCGCACCAGGTGATGCAGCCGCCTGAGGCGTGGTCAGATGCCAGTGAGCGCCCGGACCCGTGTGGTGGTCAGAGTGACCGTGGGGCTGCGCCTCGTCCGGCTGCGTCGCGACGTCGACGTCACCATGCGCGTGCATGTGCGCGAAGGGCGCCGTTCCGCCCGACGACACCAGCGCGACGACGAGCAGCGCGTAGGCAAGACGACGGATCATCATTTCTATCCTGACGAGGGCCTCGGTCCCTGTCAACGCTTACCTCAACCAGCCTGGCGGCACGTTCGCCCGCCGGGCTTCGTCCTGGATGTCGGCAAGCTCCTGGTCCAGGTCCGCGATGGCGGCGATGGTGTTCTCGAGCTCGTCCTCCGCGGCCAGCCGGTTCTGTTCGATGCCGGTGCGTTCCACCGGGTTGTCCCGGGCCGTGAAGTCGGCCCAGAGCCCGTCCACGCGGCTCTGCAGCGCCTCGGCCAGCAACTGGGCCCGTTCCTGCTCTTGTCGCACCGTGCTGATCCGGTCTCGCCACTGTTCCTCGGTCAGCGGTCCACCCGTCTCGAGGGTGTCCTCGTCCGGTGGCGTCGCCTCCGCGTCCGTCTCGCTCGTCACGGGGGGCACTGGCTGGACGTTGGTCGTCGTCAGTCGGCCGCCGCCCCGCAGATCGGCGTCGGTGTAGACCTTCGGCACCAGGTTCTCAGCTGCGGCCTTTTCGGCCAGCGCCTCACGCCGGAGCTTTTCCTGGCGCGCGATCTCGGTCAGCGACTGTGCGCCCACCGGTAGGCTACCGGCCGTCAGGAGGCTGGCGACACAGGCGAGTACGACCGGTTTCATCGTCTCTGTCCCTCTCGGGCGCTGCTCGGGGAGTGCAGTCTCAAGTCTAGCATGTCAGGTGGTTGCCGGCTCGATCTCGCGGGATGTTCTGCCGGGGCCGCCAGGCGCCGCGCGCCGGCAAGTCTGTCAAGCCAATCGAGGGACACACCACTAGGTATCGGGCGCAGGCCATGACGGCGTCACCTGGTCGGCCCAACGCAAGGTTCGTGGCGTGAGGGCTGGACGGAGCACAACGCCACGTAAGACACTGGAAGGAAGCCGTTTAGGTGTTTCCGGCTCGGCCTGGAGAGCCCACGGCCGGTGTGCAGGTCTTTCGCCAGACGCGCAAATGCGGCATGCGTGGTGCGAATCTAGTGGCGGGAAGAGCTCGGGTGCTTCGAGCGTAGCCCGTTGGATGGTAAGCGGCGGGCCTGTTGCGGCCGTCTGAGTAGGCACATGACGGTCGATCTGCTGGGCTTCGGACCGCACCCGGACGACATCGAAATAGGGGCTGGAGGCACCATCGCCAAACAGGTGCGCCAGGGACACCAGGTCGGTCTGTGCGACCTGACACGCGGCGAGCTCGGCAGTAACGGTACGGTGGACGACCGGCTGGTGGAGGCGACGGCGGCCGCGAACGTGCTCGGTGTCGCCTGGCGCGAGAACCTGGAATGGCCGGATGGCGAGATCGGGGGCGCCGATCGGGTCAGAAGCGCGGCCGAGCTCGTGCGCCGATGTCGCCCCGCGACGGTGCTCATTCCTCACTGGGCAGACCGCCATCCGGACCACGTGGCGGCCAGTCAGGCGTTGACGGCGGCGGTGTTCAAGAGCGGGTTGCGCAGATACGATGCCGCAGGGGATGCGTGGCGGCCGGACTGGATCTGTTACTACTTCATCAATGATGCGGTGTCGCCCTCGTTCGTCGTAGACGTGTCCGACGACTGCGACGCCAAGCGGCGGGCGCTCGACTCGCATGGCAGTCAATTCGCCCCGGACGCCGAGGGCGCCGTGTCGACGCGGCTCACGACGCCCCGGTTTCGACGGATGATCGAGGCACGCGACGAGGGATTCGGCGTTTCGGCGGGTGTGGCGTTCGCCGAAGGCTTCGTCGTCCGGGAACCGATCGTCCGGTCAGACGTGATGAAATGAATAGGACATGAACGTAGGCATCGTCTGTTACGCATCGGTGGGTGGAAGCGGCATCGTGGCGACCGAGCTCGCCAAAGCGCTGGCGGACCGGCAGCATCAGGTTCGCCTGATCAGCACGGAGATGCCGTTCCGCGTGCCCGAGCTTCGTGTGGGGCTTGCCTTCCATGCCGTTCATACGCCTGGGTATCCGCTGTTTCGCGAGCCGCAGTATCTGCTGTCCCTGGCCAACAAGATTGTCCAAGTCAGCCGCGAGTACGACCTCGACATCATCCACGCTCACTACGCGATTCCGCATGCTGCCGCCGCCTATCTGGCGCGGCAGATTCTGGCGAACGCACCCGGCACGAAAGTGCCGCGTGTCATCACGACGCTACACGGCACCGACGTCACCCTCATCGGCAGCGATAGCTCCTATTCCGAGACGGCGGCGTTCTGCATCGACCAGTCCGATGGGGTGACGGCGGTCTCCGAGAGCCTGCGTGAGAACACATATCGCCAGCTGTCGGTGCGGGCCGACATCCAGGTCATCCCGAATTTTCTCGACTGCAGCTACCATCATCGGTCGCCGGACCCGGCACTGCGAGCCCGGTTCACCGGCGGGGACGCCGGTTGTCGGGTGGTCATCCACGTGTCGAATTTCCGGCCCGTGAAGCGGGCCGAGGCGGTGATCGACATCTTCGACCGGATACGACAGCGCGTCCCCTCCAGGTTGTTGTTGGTGGGCGATGGGCCCGATCTGGACAAGGCCGGTCGGCGCGCCCGCGAGCTGGGCCTGTCCGATGTGGTGGAGCAGCTTGGCGAGCAGGAAGAGGTGGTGCCGCTCCTGTCAGTGGCCGATCTGTTCCTGCTGCCATCCGAACAGGAGAGTTTCGGTCTGGCGGCGCTCGAGGCGATGGCGTGCCAGCTGCCGGTGGTGGCATCCCGGGTGGGCGGTCTTCCAGAGGTCGTCGATGACGGCGTCACTGGCTTCCTGCACCACCCCGACGACATCGATGGGATGGCGGCGAGTGGGGTCGCCCTGTTGGCAGACCCGGCGCGTCATCTGGCGGTTGCCGAGGCCGCACTGGCCGCGGTCCAACAGCGGTTCTGTGCTAACGCGATCGTGCCGCGATACGAAGCGCTCTACAAGCGGATCCTCGATCGTGAGCCGGTCCAGGCAATTTCCCAATAGGCCCTCTGCTCGGTGCGAAATCGCGCCGATGTATACTCAAGAAATCATGAAGATGCGCGACCTGGTGCTGAGCGGAGCGCTGTGCGTACTGGTGGCCGGGGTGGGACTGGTGGGTCTGAGGGCACAACCTGCCGACCGCGTCAACGGTCGGACCGCGCTTGGTCTGGTGTTGCGCCAGCTCAACACCACCGGCACGTTCATGATGGCGACCGCGCATCCCGACGACGAGAACAACGGGGTGCTGGCCCTGTTGAGCAAGGGCGAAGGCATCCGGACCACACTTGTCACGGCTACGCGCGGCGACGGCGGGCAGAACGAGATCGGGCCCGAGCTCTTCGATGCGCTGGCGACGCTGCGCACCGAGGAGTTGCTGGCCGCCCATCGGCTCGACGGGGCCGAGCAGTATTTCACCCGCGCCGTCGATTTCGGCTACTCCTTCAGTCGGGACGAGACGTTCGAGAAGTGGGGCCGAGAGGAGATACTGGCCGACTTCGTGCGGATGATCCGGACCATCCGGCCAGACGTGATTGCGGGGATGAGTCCGGACGGTAACGGCGGCGGGCAGCATCATCAGGCGTCCGCGGTGCTGGCCCACGAGGCATATGCGGCGGCCGCCGACCCGAATCGCTTTCCGGAGCAGCTGGCCGAAGGGCTCAGGCCCTGGCAGGCGAGCAAGTTCTATTTCAGCGCCGGGTTCGGGTTCGGCCGGGGTGGTCGTGGCGGTCGGGGCGGCCGTGGTGGCGCTCCACCTGCTGCTGGTGGTCCACGTATGACGACGGTCGACACTGGCCGATTCGACTCACTACTTGGCCGTACCTACGCCGAGATCGGAAGCCATGCTCGGAGCATGCACAAATGCCAGGGCATGTCGCCGCTCGTGATGCTCCCCGGTCCAGCCTCTGCCCGCTACCGGCTGACCGAGACCACGATCCCAGGTCAGAACGATGTCCGGGAGCGGACCTTGTTCGACGGTGTCGACAGCTCCATCGAGGGGCTTGTCCGGTTCGCCGGTGCGCAGGCGCCTCGCGATCTGGTCGTCGAGCTGACGGCGCTCTCGCGCCACGGCGCCACGGCGCTCCAGGCATTTGAGCGCGGCGATCGGGCCGCTCAGCGTACGGCGGTCCTGGCCGGGCTCGCCGCGGTGCGCAACCTGCGTGGCCAGTTACGCACGCTCGGTCTCGCCGATGATGCCGTGTTCGAGATCGATTTCCGTCTCGCGCAGAAGGAGTCGCAGTACGAGGAGGCGGCCTTGCTCGTCCACGACCTGCGGCTCGAGGTGCTCTCAGACGATGGGGTGGTAGCGGCCGACCAGCCGGTCACGGTGTCGGCGCAGGTGGCCAACTACGGTGAGACGGCGGTTGCCGTGCGACAGATCCGCTTCGACGGGTTCGCCAGCGCCAACATCACCTGTGGCGCCGACGTGGTGCCGGCCGGCGCCGTCTACGAGTGCGAGTCGCCGATGCGCCTTCCCGAGACGGTGCCGGCAACCGACATCCATTTCGAGCGGCTACCCGACGCGGCGAGATACAGGTTCGACCCTGATGTTCCGTTCGGGTTGCCGTTCCGACCGACGCCGTTTCGGGCCATCTTCGAGCTCGATTTCACATCGGGCCGGATCGCCATCGAACGGCCGATCGTGCACCGGCACGGCAGCGACATCTTCGCGGGCGAGAAGCGGATGGAGCTGCAGGTCGTGCCGCGTTTCGCCGTCGAGGCAACCCCCCAGATCGCAATCATCCCGCTCGGGGCGCCCGATGCGCGCGAAGTGCGGGTGACGGTGCGCCACGCTGGTCGCGAGGCGGCGAGCGGTGCCGTGGCGCTGGAGCTGCCCGCCGGATGGCAGGCGACACCGGCCCGTGCGCCGGTTGAGTTCTCTCGGGAGGACGAGGCGCAGACGGTGCGATTCACGGTGCGGGCGCCCGCCGCCGTGACGGCGGGGGAATATCGCATCGGTGTGTCCGTAACGTCGGAGGGCGAGACGTTCGGCAGCGGGTATCAGGTCGTGGAGTATCCGCACATCGCCCGTCGGCAGTTGGTGCACCGGTCCGACACCGTGATGAAGGTCATCGAAGTCGAGCTCGAGCCCGGGCTGCGAGTCGGTTACGTCGAGGGCGTGGGTGACGAGGTGCCGCCGGCCATCGAGCAGCTTGGCGCCGAGCTCGAGCACATCACCGCCGACCAGCTGGCCTACGACGACCTTTCCGGTTTCGATGTAATCGTCACGGGCGTTCGCGCCTACGAGCGCAATGGCGACCTCCGCGCCAACAACGACCGGTTGCTCGACTACGTCGAGACGGGCGGCACGCTCATCGTTCAATACAACAAGTTCGAGTTCAACGAGGCGCAGTATGGCCCGTATCCTGCCCAGGTTAGCCGCAACCGGGTCACCGATGAGTTTGCCCCGGTGCGGCCGCTCGCCACAGACCATCAGGTCTTTGGTTTTCCCAATGAGATTACCGACGCCACGTGGGCCGACTGGGTGCAGGAGCGCGGGCTCTACTTTCTCGGACAGAAGGACCCGGCCTACACCGACCTGGTGGAGCTGAGCGACACGTTCCCGTCGAATCAAGGTGTCAAGCGCGGCGCGCTCGTCGAGGCGCGCTATGGCGATGGGCGTTGGCTGTATGTGGGGCTCGGGCTCTGGCGCCAACTGCCGGCCGGCACGCCGGGCGCCTACCAGCTGCTGGCCAACCTGCTCAGCCTCGGCGGAGACTAATATTTGTGGGGCTCTGCCCCACACCCCGGCTCGGTCGCTAGCGGGGGCCCCATGCCCCGCGCCGCTCCCTCGCGGGCGCGCACGTGCGCGCCGCTACCCCTGTGGGGCTTTGCCCCACACCCCGGAGCTTCTTCAGACGGGGCTGCGCCCCGTACCCCCGCGGGCGCTACGCGGGGACCCCACTGCCCCACTCCGCGACCGCGAGCCGCGCATACCAATCCGTTTCACCCTGGCATCCGTAGAAGGGGTGTATGGACACACCCGGAACGATCCGTCTGTCGAGCGTCCTGTCGGCGCTCTCACACGCGCTCGACCTCATCGAGGGGCATCGGTCGGGTCACGCGGAACGCACCTGTCTGATCGGGATGCGGCTGGCCCGGGAGCTGCAACTCGGAACTTCTGACCGCGCCGCCCTGTTCTATGCGCTGCTGCTGAAGGACGCAGGGTGCTCGAGCAACGCCCGCGACGTCAGCCGTCTGTTTGGCGGCGACGACCAGGAGGTGAAGCATCAGGCCTGGCTGCGAGACTGGCGGAAGCTGACCGTTCAGGCCGCAAATGCCAGGATGCTGCTGAGGGCGGCGCGGCCCGTGCGCTCGAGGTGGTGCGGGACCGTCGGGGGCAGTGGTTCGACCCCGAGCTGGTCGACCTGTTCGCGACCCTTGAAGACGACACGACGTTTCAGGACAGTCTGGCTCTCCCGGATGTGGGCGAGCAGGTGGCGGCCGCAGAGCCGACCGCCGCCGTCGTGCTGGTTGATAATCCGCGTCTCGACCGCATCGCCGAAGCGTTCGCCTGGGTGATCGACGCGAAGTCCCCGTTCACCTTTCGCCATTCCATGCGAGTCGCACGGTGGTCCGTCGACATCGGAGCGCGGCTTGGATTGTCACCGTCCGCCCTCACGCGCCTGCGGCGTGCGGCATTGCTGCACGATATCGGCAAGCTCGGCGTGCCCAACCGGATTCTCGACCATCCCGGATGTTTAACCGATCGCGACTGGAAGGTCGTGAAGCGCCATCCGCAACACACCTACGACATTCTCGTCCAGGTGCCGCCCTTCGCCGAGTTCGCCTCCGACGCCAGCGCGCACCATGAGCGTCTCGATGGCAACGGGTATCATCGGGGACGCGCCGGGCACACACTCACCCAGACCGCACGGATTCTCGCCGTGGCCGACAACCTGGATGCGTTGTTGGCCGACCGGCCATACCGGCCAGCCGTGAGACCGGAGGCGGTGGTCGACATCCTCCGCGAGGGTGCCGGTACCGCCTATTGCCCGATCTGCGTCGACACCGGCATCGTGGCCCTGGCCGGGTGGCGGGCGCCGTCGGCCGAGGATCGTTCCGACGTGTCTCCGCTCGATCAAGTCCCGGAGCCGGCCATCACGCTGTCGTGACACGTCGGGACGCCGCAAAGAACGCCGTCTGGCGTGCGGTTTAACCTGTCTGCCCCCCGGCCAATCTAACTGTGATGTGATGAGGAACCTGCCGCACAGGTCCGGGGGCGAATGCTGATGGCCGTTGAGCCCGCGATCGCGCATCTGCTTCGACGGGCTGGTTTCGGCTACTCGCCGGCCGAAGGAGACCAGTTCAACCAGATGAGCCTGTCGGCGGCGATCGACATGCTGGTCGATTACGACCGGGTGCCGGATACGGTCGACGACTTCATCGCGACACCCGGATTTCTCGGGACCACCACACGAGGTCCGTTTCAGCCGAACTCGCGAATATCCGATGCCCGCCAGCGATGGCTGTTCCGGATGGTGCACAGCACGCGGCCGTTGCAGGAGAAGATGGCGCTGTTCTGGCACAACCACTTCGCGACCGGGTTCGGCAAGATTGCCGGTCAGATCGGCGCTACCGGGGCCAGCCGTGCGCTGGCGGCGAAGCCATCGGACGATGAGAGTGGTGTCCGGGGGCAATACGAGCTGTTTCGCGAGTACGCGCTCGGAAACTTTCGCGATCTGCTCCTGCAGGTGTCACAGGACCCGGCGATGGTCGCCTGGCTCGACGGCGACACCAACGTCAAGGCGAGCCCGCAGGAGAACTACGCGCGCGAGCTCATGGAGCTGTTCAGCATGGGCGTCGATTTCTACACCGAAAGCGACGTCTACGCGGGCGCGCGGGTGTTCACCGGCTGGAACCTGTATCGCGACCGGATCGACGAGAACTCGACGTTCGTCTATCGCGGCGATCGACACGACACCGACAGCAAGACCTTCAGCTTCGCGATCTACCCGGACGGTGGGAAGACCATCCCGGCGCGGTCTGCCACCGACGGGATGCAGGATGGTGTCGACCTGATCAATGCCGTGGCGGCGCATCCCGAGACCGGTCCGCGGCTGGCGCGCAAGCTCTACGCCTTCTTTGTCTCCGAGTTCACGACACCGCCCGAGACCTTCATTCAGGAGCTGGCCGGTGTCTACTACTCCAGCGGATACGACCTGCGCACTGTCGTCAGACACCTGTTGAGCTCGGCCGAGTTCCAGGACCCAGCGCACTATTTCGCGCGGTACTCCTGGCCGGCGGAGTATGTCGCGCGATTGATCAAAGGGATCGGATGGACCGGGTTCTCCGCAGGCAGCGCAATGACCCCGATGGCCAACATGGGGCAAATTCTGTTCGAGCCGCCGGACGTCTCCGGGTGGCGACTGGGGACCGACTGGTTCTCGACCGGGACCCTGTTGGCCCGCATGAACTTCGCGGCGACGCTCGCCTCGAACCAGCAATTCGCCTTGGGGAACATGATGAGCGGGTCATCGAACACTCGCGAGGCGCTGCTCGCCTTCATGGTCGATCGGCTCGCGCCGGCGCCCTACGACCCGCCGGTGTCCAATGACCTGCTCGATTTCCTGTACGCCGGCGACGCGTTCTGGACGACCACCGTCGCGCGCCGGAAGGCGGCCGGTCTGGCGCATCTGATCGGGGGTTCGTCGGAATATCAGTTCGTGTGACGAGTGGTCGAAGGAGGCAGGAGACAGGAGGCAGGAGGAAGCCGGTCGGCTGACGCCAGCATCAGTTCAGCTGGACGCATCGAATTAGACCGACTTGGTTCCGTTGAAGACGGCGGAGCCCACCGATAATCTCCTGCCTCCTGCCTCCTGCCTCCTGCCTCCTGCCTCCTGCCTCCTGCCTCCTGCCTCCTGCCTCCTGCCTCCTAGAGGAATACATCATGCCCTTCACCCGTCGAGAATTCATGCGGGGCGGTGTGGCCGCTTTGTCCGTCGGGTATGCGGCGCCGTCGTTGCTGTGTGACCTGGCGCGGGCGCAGAGCGCGGCGGGACGCAGTCTGGTGGTGCTGAATTTGAGCGGCGGCAACGACGCGCTGAGCACGCTCGTGCCGTATACGGACTCGGCATATTACAGTCGCCGCCCAAGCGTGGCAGTGCCGGCCGAGACCGTGCTCCAGGTTGGCACCGACCCGTCAGGCACGCCGCTGGGCTTGCACCCGAACCTGACCGGTCTGAAGTCGATCTTCGATGTCGGCCGGCTGGCGATCATCCAGCGCACCGGCTACAACGACTCGAGCCGCTCGCATTTTCGTGGGACAGACATCCTGTCGACCGCGAATCCGGAGTCTGCTCAGGGCACCGGCTGGCTCGGGCGATATCTCGACACGCTGCCGTCGCCGGTTGACCCGCTGGCGGCCTGGAACACGACCGGCTTGCTCCCCCACGCACTGCAGGCTGCCACGGTCGGCGTGCCGTCAATTCCGGATGCGACCAGCTACGCCTTTGCGAGTCCCGGTGCTGGTTTCGACGCGGAGTACTCGAAAGCCGCGGCGCTGGCCATTTCATCTCACGTCCCGGTCCTGCAGCCCCAGCTCGCGTTCGTCAACTCGACCGCGCAGGCGGCACTGGCTACGCTGGACCGTGTGGGTGCCGTGGCGGCCTATATCCCGACGACGGTCTATCCGGATGACGGGTTCGGTCAGGCGCTGCAGGCGGTTGCCGGCGCCCTGGCGACCGAGGTCGGGACCCAGGTGTTTTGGGTCCAGAGCGGCGGATACGACACCCACGCCAGCCAGGGCACCCTCACGGGGGGGTACGGCAATCTGCTGACCACGCTCGACGGCGGTCTGTCGGCGTTCTATACGGACCTGTCCAATCAGGGGCTCCTCAATCAGACGTTGGTGTTGCAGTTCTCTGAGTTCGGACGTCGCGTTTCGGAGAACGGGAGCGCCGGCACCGACCATGGCGCCGGTGGATTGATGATGGCGCTCGGCGGGACGGTGAGCGGCGGTCTCTACGGCACGGCGGCCCACCTCGACAACACACCTGACAATCCCACACTCACGAACGACGGGCGGGATGTCGAGCACGAGACCGACTTTCGTTCGGTCTACGCGCGCGTCATCGACGATTGGCTGGGGGCCAGCTCGATCGACATCCTCGGTGGAGACTTCCGCAATACCGCGATCGACTTCGTGTAGTGCGGAAGGAGACAGGAGTCAGGAGAGGATAGGGAGGACCTCGCTGCGCGTCTGCAAGCTCGTCGTCAGAAGTTTTCAAGATGAAGCTGCGTCAGCCACCGGTTTCCTCCTGCCTCCTTCGTCTCTCACTCCCCGGGCTGTCCCAACAGATAGACGTCACCGGTCGGCGCATCGACACCGCCAGCCGGCTCGATCGTCAACGCCATCACCGTTGGCAGCGTCACGGCGTCCGGGACCTCGAGCATCACCGTCGCGTCACCTCTCGGACCCGGTTCGACCAGCGCCGCACTCACCGGCGCATCGGGCAGCACGAACCAGAGCTGATAGACGTCACCCGCCGGCAGCGGCGGTAGCCCGGTCGCCAGGACGACCATGTCGGCCGCGTCGTTCCACAACGCGCGCGCCGAGGCACGGGGCGCGAGCGGCTGCCCCGTCAGCTCCAGTTGTCGCACATCCGACCCGGAGACGATTGCAAGCACTGCCGCGCGCTCGGCCGCCGACGTCTGAGCCGCCTCCAGCTCGAGCTCTGCGCGCTCGGTGAGTCGCATCGCTGCGTCGATGTTCGCGCGCAGCCCCTGAATCTGGCGGTCGAGCTCTGACACATACCAGCCGCCACCGCCCGCTGCCGCGACAAACAGGGTAGCGGCCAGCCAGAACAGCAGTCCGGCGCCTCGGCGCGGCGATTCAACGAAGTGGGCGGGCGTGTCCGACCCGCCAAGCGCCCCGAACCGGATGTCGGACGGCGCCGAAGCCGCGGCCGGCGCCTCGCGTGGGGAGGGTGTTGCGCCCGTCACCTGACCCAGGACCCTGGCGCGAAGTGCAGCCGGCGCCTCGAGCGCCACAGCGCCGTGGGCCAGACTGTGAGTCACGGGAAGCAGCAACTTGACCTCTGTCACGCACTCCACACACACCTCGAGATGGGTCTCGAAGGCGCCTCGCTCGTCCTTACCGAGCGCGCCTAACGCGTACAGGGCTGCTAGCCCGTCGAACTGTCCGTGCTGCGCGTCGCTCATGAGCTCAACGCCTCGCGCAGCTTCAGCAACCCGGTACGGATGCGCGTCTTGATGGTGCCAAGCGGCTGTTCGAGTCGGTCGGCGACCTGCGTTTGTGTCAGTCCTTCGAAATACGCTAGCTCGATTGCGACTCGCTGCAGCAGCGGTAGCGTGGTCAACGCGGATCGCAACCGTGTCGCCGCCTCCGCGGTCAGCGTCTCGGTCTCTGCGCCAAGCGCGGGGTCCGGCAGTTCGACAACCGCCATCTCGCCTGGGAGCGGTGCCGAGTCCAGTCGGGCGCGTCTGGACCGGAGCCGGTCGATGGCACGGCTGCGGGTGATCGTCAGCAGCCAGGACACCACCGAGCCACGCGTCGCGTCATATCGCTTCGCCTGGGCCCAGGCCTGAGAGAACACCTCCTGTACCACGTCTTCCGCGTCACCCTGATCCTGGAGGACACGCATTGCCAGACCGTACACCGCGCGAATGTGACGGTCGTAGGCCGAGGCCAGCGCATCCCCTTCTCCTTCGGCCATTCGCTGGACGGTCTCCCGATCTACGACCCGGTCCTCGGTCGGTGTTCGTCCCCACCCGGCGTCGGATGGGTCGATGAGCGTTCCCAGCAGCACCCTCCGATGTTACTCCCCCGGTCTACCCGATGCACCAATGGGAACTGCGCAACGGTCTGTCTCCTGGAGCGTCTTCGCCATGTCACAGTTCCTGGCCGGCCCGATTCTGCCTGGGGGGGTCAGATGGCTCGAATCGCCTCGAGACATGGGTCTTCACCGTGGACCAAACTGGAGATGCGATTACAAAATTGTAATTGAGTCCAGTACTTCTTGGCACAGGACGATTGACTATAAGGAGGCTTGGGTAGGTCGTTTAAGGAACTTATTCCCTTCCAACCGCCCATGGCACCACAGTTGCGTCAATTGAGCACGGAGAAGCCCATCGATGAAGCAAGTTCAACTTCTGCCCCACGTCGCTTCCTCTCGCGGCTTCACCCTTTCAGAGCTTCTGATCTCGATCAGCATCATGTCGATCCTGTCTGGAATTACCGCGGTGGGCTTCTCGTCGGCCAGTCAGGCGATGAAGGGCAATGCCGGGATGCAGCAGGTCAGGGCCCAGCTTCGGCTGGCGCGAGACCTGGCGATCAGTCAGCGGCGTTCGATGGAGGTGCAGTTCATCGCGCCCAACGAAATCCGGACTATCCGGTGGGAGATCCCGAGCGGCATGACGACGGTGAACCAGTACTTCCTGGAAGGGAACGTCGAGTTCCACAGGTTCTCGTCGGTGCCCGACACGCCGGATGGCTTTGGCATCACCGGCCCAGTGTCCTTCACCGGACAGACCTCGAGATTCCTCTCGAACGGCCATTTCGTCGACGAGGACGGCGCGTTCTCGAGCGGCAACATCTTCCTGGCGATCCAGGGCCAGCCGAGCTCACAACGTGCTGTCACGATCTTCGGTGGTACGGGACGTTCGAGGGCCTATCGATGGGATGGTACGCAGTGGCTCGAATGACGGCGGTATGGAGGATGACTAACCGTCCCCAGATCTCATCGAGAGCCCGAGCGAACGGCGAGAGCGGCTTCATGCTGATGGAGACCATTTTTTCGCTCGGGCTGCTCTCGGTCGGTCTCCTTGCCATAGCCGCAGTGTTCTCGCAGGGCTTGCTGAACCTGCAGGCGAGCTCGAATATTCCGCTTGCCAAGCAGAAGGCGGTCGAGACGATCGAAAGCGTCTTCACGTCGCGCGACACGCGCATCGTTTCCTGGGCGCAGGTCCGGAACCAGTCGGATGGCGGGATCTTTCTGGACGGCGACCAGGCGATCCGTGTGCCCGGTCCCGATGGCCTCGTCAACACCAATGACGACGGCGCCGTTGAGCAGATGTCGCTGCCTGGCGCGGACAACCTCGTCGGCACGGGCGACGACCGACAGATCCCGCTGACGGGCTTCACACGGAGGGTCGAGATTCTTGCCATCACCCCAAACCTTCGTGAAGTCAGAGTGACGATCACTTACCCGCAGGGTGACGGTGCGCGGACCTACACGCTGTCGACCTATATGTCGTCGTTCGCCTAGGCGGCCAGACAAGAGGTCACGAACATGGCGAACTCGATCCGTGTGGAACGAATGCGGCAGTCATATTCGAGCGAGTCGGGTGTCAGTTTGATGGAGGTCATGATTACGACCCTGCTCGCGCTCGTTGCCCTTGCCTCGGCGTCAGGGGCCCTCGACAGCGGCTTGATGATGCAAGAGAGCGCTGGCCTCTCGTCGGAGATGCATCACAACGTCCGGACCGCGATGAACGAGATGACGCGCGACTTCATGCAGGCGGCTCAGGGAATTCCAACCGGCGGCGGTCCGATTCCGAATGGCAGCGGCGCCACGGCGGTGCATAGACCGGGCCCAGGGTCGCTGACGTTTCCGGCTGGTTCACAGGTCATCTCGGCGGTTACCACGGGCAACGCACTCGGCGCCACCGTGCTCGGACAGGCCAGTGACCTCGTGACCATCCTTTCGGCCGATTCCACGCTCGACCTGGACCAGACGCCGCTCGCTGACGTCGCCGCCAACGGCTCGACGATGACTGTCGATGCGGGCACCGACATCACCCTGCGGAGTAACGGGCTCGAGGCCGGGGATCTGATCATGTTCTCGAATGCCATGGGACACGCGGTGCAGATGATCACGTCGGTGAGCGGAGAGCAGACAGTGACTTTTGGCACCTCCGACTCGATGAACGTGAACCAGCGCGCGGCCCTGGCCGGCACGATCATGCAGCTCATGGACGGGCCGTCGTCGTTTCCGCCGACCACCGCCACGCGCATCTGGATGACCACCTACTACATCGACGACTCGGTGTCAGAGTCCCCGCGTCTGATGCGCATCGTCAACGATGGCGAACCACGGCCGGTGGCCATGGAGGTCGAGAGACTGCAGCTCACCTACGATCTCGTTGACGGGGTTACGAACCCGTCCGGGGTGGATGAAGCGGTCGCCCCGAATTCCGAATCTCAGATCCGAAAAGCCAACATCGCGCTGTCCGCGCGCTCGTACAAGGCGCATCACGCGACCGGCGAATACCAGCGGGAGATGCTGACCAGCCAGGTTAGCCTGCGGAGTCTCTCGTTCTATGATCGCTATCGATAGGGTTGCCACACGTGCGCGCTCAGCAGAAACAGCCAGCCATGACGGACAACCACACCGCGCTTCGTAGCCGAGCCGTGCGCGCCGAAGACGGTGTTGCGTTGATCGCCACCCTGATGGTCATGTTGCTGCTGTCGTCGCTTCTCGTCGGCTTCACAGCGATGATCTCATCGGAAAGCCTGATTGGCGGCATGGACGTCGGTGGGACCGATTCCTTCTACGCCGCGCACGCCGGTCTCGAAAAGCTGACGTCGGAGCTTGGCGAGATCTTCACGACCGATTTCTCACCCAGCGGGGACGTGGTACGGGCGCTGGGCGACAACGCTCCGAGCTTCGACGGCGTCGCCTGGGTCGAGCCAGATGGCTCGGACGGCTACCGCATCGACTTCGACACAGTGTCGGGCGATCCTCTTATCGGCGACCCGGTCGCGTTCAATCGGACCGTGACGTCCGGTCCGTGGGCGGGCTTCATCGGTCTTGCGTCGGAGTACCGCGTCACTACGACGGCACGCCTCATCCACGGAGCCGAGAGCGGTCTCGAGCGCGTCCTGCAGACCGTCAGCATCCCGGTCTTCCAGTTCGGCACCTTCTCCGAGACCGACCTCGGTTTTCACCCCGGCCCGACGTTCAACTTCGGCGGGCGGGTTCACTCCAATGGCAACATTTTCCTGACGGCCAGCAACCGCCTGGTGCTCTCGGACAAGGTGACGGCAGTGGGTGAGATCGTTCGGGCCCGCTTCATGAACGGCAATTCGACCTCCAGCCGGACCGGCAGGATCGACATCGTCACCACGCCAGGCAACTACCGCGACCTCAAGATCAACGAGGGAAGTGTCATCGCCGACGAGAACTCGGCTCCCAACGAGCCGACCTGGACGAACCTGTCGACCGGCGTCTACAACTCGAACGTCCGGACCGGGAGCACCGGCGTAACCCGGCTCGATCTGCCTATTGTGAGTCAGGGCGCGCAGCCGGTCGATCTGGTGCGGCGGCCGACCGCGACCGAGGACCCGAATGGGCTGATCTTTCCACAGCGTCACTTCGCCATCGCCGGCATGCGCATCCTGCTCTCGGACACGGCAAACGAGATCACCTCTCTGCCAACGGTGACCCCGACGCCGCCCATTGAGCTCGACGATCGCGTGGATACGGGCGGCGACCCGTTGAACCCCTGGGCCGGTTACGTGGTCGGCCCCAACACCCCACCGCTCGCGCGCTCCAACGGCAACGTCGGCGAGGGGTATGTCTTCCCGTTGGATGACACGTCGCACGGTGGCTTCATCAAGATCGAGATTCAGGACGGCGTTGGGAACTGGAGCGACGTCACGGCCGAGATTCTTGCGCTTGGTTTCTCCCACACGAGTCTCGCGCCCGGCTGCGCGGCCGGGCCGAATCCGAATGGGAATGCCGTGATCCGGATCCAGCGGCTCCGCGGCGACGGCAACCTCACCCAGCCCGGGGAGACGGGGTGCGGCAACGCAAGCACTTCGGGCTACGACTACTGGCCGCTTGTCCTGTATGACGCCCGAGAAGGGGTCTGGCGCGACAACGTCAGCACGAACCAGATGAGCGTGTATCTGAGCGGCGTCATGCACTACGTCGAGCTCGACGTCAACAACCTGCGGCGCTGGCTCGCCGGCGCTATCGGGGTGAGTGGCCCGAGCGTGCTCAACCAGAACGGCTTTGTAATCTATTTCTCCGACCGCCGCTTGAACAAGAACGCCGGCGGAAACGAGACGGGCGAGCTCGGTATGGAGGACTTCGTCAATCCGGCAAGCGGCAGTGCCACTCCCAACGGCGCCCTCGATACTGGCGAGGACCTCAACGACAACGGCACGCTCGAGGTCTACGGCAACGTACCGCTCAACGTCGGCGCGGCGCCGCTCGATGCCAACGCGACGCTCCGCACCCTCGTCAACATCAACGTCGCCCAGACGAATCGGCCGATCTTCTTCCGCCGCGCGCTGAAGTTGACCAACGGCGGCCTGAACCAGATTCCAATGCCGGGATTGATGGTGACCTCCGAGAACCCGATGTACATCGAGGGCGACTTCAACGCGTCGGCCGGTGCCGGCGGCTTCGTCGAGCCGAACGCCGCAACCGCGGTCATGTCTGACGCGGCAACGTTTCTGTCAAATGCGTGGACCGACGCGATCTCGTTTCAGTGGCCTCACCGTCAGACGAACCGCAATGCCCAGACCACCTGGTATCGCCTGGCCATCGTCTCCGGGAAAGGCAAGGCGTTCCCGCGCCCGAGCGGCACCTTCACCAACTTCGGCACCGACGGTGGGACACACAACTTCTTCCGGATGCTGGAGGACTGGGGTGGGCGAACGGCGAATTACCGGGGCGCGATGATCACGTTCTACAACAACCGCCAGGCCGTCGGGCCGTGGCAGTGCTGCAACAACACCTACAGCCCACCGACACGCGCCTACGCCTTCGACGTCGATTTTCTCGACCCGAACCAACTGCCACCCGCGACCCCGATGTTTCGTGACGTAAACGTGATGGGCTTTACGCACAAGGTGCTCCCGGGGATGTAGGAAGGCCGATCCCCGGTCCTCTCTTCTCGGATCAATCCCTCTTCTGACTCACAGGGTCAGCCGCCGCCCCGAAACCTCGTTGCCCGATGTAACCGACAGGGCCGAAGATCGGTCCAAGGAACGGGGAGGGATTGGAGAGTTGTTCATTGCGCCGCTTTGGGAGGATATTGCCGAGGTCGACGTGATGAGACTACGATTCGCGGGCCCGCTCCTGCTTGCCGTGTTGGCCACGGCGTGCACGAGCGACGACTCCGCTGTACCGACGGCGCCAAGCGATGGCTCCACCGGCGGTTCGAACAACGTCGTGACGATTAGCTCGGCTGGCGTGAGTCCGCAGACGATCCAGATCCGGGCCGGCGAGCGTGTACTGTTCGTGAACAACGACAGCGTCGTGCACGAGATGTCGTCCGACCAGCACCCGGCACACACCGAGTGCCCGGTCATCAATCAGGTTGGCAATATCTCACCCGGCCAGAGCAAGGAAACCGGCAACTTTGTGACACCGCAGACTTGCACGTATCATGACCACCTGGATGCGCTGAACCCTGGGCTTCTCGGCACCATCGTCATTGTGGAGTGACTCATGATCATCACGTCCCTCGTCGCTTGTGTCCGTGAGCACCGTTTCCTCGCCGCGGCTGTCATCGCCGGCCTGTTCGCGGCCGTGTCGGAGGCGCCCGGTCGCGCCCAGCCGGACCCCGACCGGATTGCGGAGGTCAAGGCGATGACCTTCGATGTGTTCGGCACGGTGGTCGACTGGCGGTCGTCGATCATCCGAGAAGGCGAGCAACTCTCCGCGCGGACAGGTCTCGAGGTCGACTGGCCGGCGTTCGCCGACGCGTGGCGAGGTGGGTATGGTCCCGCGATGCGCCGGGTGACCAGTGGTGAGCTGCCCTGGACCAAGATTGACGATCTGCATCGGATGATTCTCGATGGGTTGATCCCCGAATTCGGCTTGACGTCGCTCGACGAGGCGGCGCGCGTCGACCTCAACCGTGTGTGGCACCGGTTGGCACCCTGGCCCGACACCGTAGGCGGTTTGACACGGCTCCGCGGGCGGTTCGTCCTGGCGTCGCTGTCGAACGGCAATGTCGGGTTGTTGGTGAACATGGCCAAGCATGCCGGGCTGCCTTGGGACGCCGTGCTCTCGGCTGAGCTCGCGCACCAGTACAAGACCCACCCGGACGTGTATCTCACCGCGGCCGACCTGCTGGGGCTGGCGCCGGAGGAGGTCATGATGGTGGCGGCGCACAAAGGCGATCTACGGGCCGCCGCGGCGCTCGGCTTCAAGACCGCCTACGTGCCACGACCGCTGGAGTACGGTCCCGACCGCGAGATCGACACGTCACCGGATCCGTCGTTCGATGTCACGGCGACGGACTTCCATGACCTAGCCGACCGACTCGGTCTGCCCTGAACCCAGAGCTCACTTGGGTCGATTCTGTGGCGTAGGCCTTCAGGCCTCCGTGTCGAGCCATTCCCTTACCCGGTCGAGCACCGTCGCGATGGCCGCGCGTTGACGCTTGAGACGGGCCCGCGCCCGAAGCGGAGTCTGTCTGCTGGCCAAGAACGCGCGGACCAGCTTCAACACGGACGCTTCCCGCTCGAACGCTGCGAGGCCGACAAAGGCGAGGATGGGGAGCACAACGGCCATCACTACGCCGATGCTGGTGCCTAGCCACAGCCCGGCCGTCGTTGCCAGTACCGCGGTCCAGGTGCCGTATATGAGCACGCCCCCAACCACCTGCCAGGTGGCGCGGCTCTGCAGGTCGGGCGCCCTCCGGCTGAACGCCCAGGTGGTCCAGTACGGCGGCGCAAAGCACAGCACGCCCAGAAGCGCGAGCGGCGCAAGCACAACCGCCCGAATGCCTTCGAGGAGCAAGAACCGGACCACGAGACCGCTGGGCATCCGGCGGTCGAGATCGCCTTCCCGCAGACCGAACGCCTTCAGCTGGTCGTCGTAGACCTTGAGGTCGTCGAGTATGGCGTCATACTGCGCCGAGTCGCTCGCGCGCAGCCGCTCGATGCCGTTGGCGATGAGCTGGCGGCGGCGTACCCGCTCCGCAGGGTCCCGAGACACGCCACGCGCCGCGGCATACAGCCGGTCGATCCGGGCGACGAGGGGAAGATCCGCGCGAGGGTCCGCTTCGATCAGCAGCCGGCGCAGCCTGTCGGTAATCCGGTCGGTCAGTGCGCGCGCACCGTCCTGCGGTCGGTTTCGGAACGCCTCGACGAGATCCGCGCCATCGAAGGGCTGACCGAACACGACAGTCACGCGAGAACGAAACAGCGGCAGCCGGTCGAAATTGAGCCCGATCGGGACGATGGTCACCGGGTGACCGGCGGCACAGCTGGTCAACACCATGCGGGCCGCGCCGCTGCGCAGCGGTTCCAGCCGACCGCTGTCATGACTGACGCCCTCGGGAAACAGACAGATGGCATGGCCTTCTGCCAGCGCCTGCTGCACCGCCGCGAACATCTCGACATTGCGGGACGTGTCGACGCCGGGGTCGATCTTGCGGTAGACCGGAATCGCGCCAGACCGGCGGACGATCGGACTCAGGAGCTGTCCGTGGAACAGCGTCGACTTTGCGAGGAACCGGATGGGCCGCCCGGCGGTTGTCTGGACCAGCGAGGGGTCGAGCAGGGTGTTCGGGTGGTTAGCGACCAGCAACAACGCCCCATCCGGCAGCGGCGGGCCGACTCGCTCGACGCGATAGAAGACCTGCACCGCCACGCGTACGAGCCGCCACAGAAGGCTGCCGCTTCTGTGTCGGGTGTCCGGCTCGTGCATGGTCGCTCCGGAATGAAGCTGCTACCGGGGTCGTGTCGCGGCGAACCGAAGGCGCACATAGTCGACGATCCAGCACCCGTCGGCGCTGCGAATCCGGGGTTCCAGCCTGGCCCGCAACTCTGCGATGAGTGCCGGGCGGTCCGAGTCCGGCACCGCCATGAGGAACGGCTGCGCGAACACCTGGAGCCAGTGCGTGACGTCACCCGGCAGCGGCGTTGGTCGTGGGAAGAGGTGGATGGTGTCGACCGAGAAGCCACCCGCCTCCAGGCGGCTCCGATACTGTTCGGCGGTCGGGAAGTACCACGGGTCCACCGACGCGACGTCGATCTGCCTGGCTCCGAGGGCGGCAATGAACGCGTCGCGTATCGAGGCCACATTGCCGGCGCCCCCGAACTCGCCCACGAACCGTCCACCTGGCCTCAGGGAGCGCCACACCGACGCGAGGACCTGGTCGGGGTCCTCGATCCAGTGGAGCACGGAATTGCTGAACACCGCGTCGAACTCCGTGTCGAATGGGAGATCGCGGGCGTCGATGATGCGCGCGTCGAGGCCACGCTTGCGCGCCGCCCAGACCTGTTCCGGGCTGCTGTCGATGGCGACCACCAGGCAGCCCGCGTTCCGAAACCGCTCGGTCAAAGCACCATCGCCACACCCGAGGTCCAAGATGCGCTCGCCCGGTTTCGGGTCGAGCACGTCGGCGACCGGCTCGCCCAACTCGGATACGAACCGGGCATGTTCGGCGTAGGATTCTGGGTCCCAGCGCTGGGGCATGGCTTGCTCGAAAGAGGCCTCCCAAGGAGACAGGAGAAGCCGGGTGGGCTTCGCCATCATCCTGCTCAGTTCATTCTTCCCAATCGTCGATGGACAGGGTGCCGGTGTAGATCGCCATGCCGACGACGGCGTCGATGCCCGCTGCATCGAGTGCGTCTATCTCCGCCCGGGTTGTGATGCCCCCGGCCGCCGTGACAGGGCGGGTCGTGGCGGCCGCCACCTGCCCTACCGCCTCCATGTCGGTGCCGGTCATCAGCCCCTCACGGTCCACGTGCGTGTAGAGGAACTCGCCACAGTAGGGCTCGAGCACACGCACCGCCTCGACGGCGGTCACCTCGACCGGCTCGGTCCAGCCGCGAATGACAACCCGTCCGCCCTTGCTGTCGACGGCGGCGATGACTCGCTCGGCGCCGACCTCGTCCGCCAGCGACCTGGCGAACGCCACGTCCGGTTGGCCGTCCATGAACAGGGCCGAGCTGACGATGACCCTGAGAGCGCCATAATCGAGCACTTCCCGCGCCCGGTCGATCGACCGGATGCCGCCACCGACCCGGCACGGCAATTGTGGTGCGACCCGGCGGACCAGGGCGTCATTGGTACCCGATCCCATGGCGGCGTCCAGGTCGATGAGCTGCACCTTGGGAAACCGCGCGAACCGGTCGATCCAGCCGTCGAGGTCGTCGGTCTCGATCGCCAGCCGCTCGCCCTGGACGAGTTGCACCACACGCCCGTTCTTCAGGTCGATCGACGGAATTAGCATGCGGATGCCCCAAGGAGACAGGAGGCAGGAGGCAGGAGGCAGGAGCAAGCTGGTGCAAAGGCCGATGTCCTCGCCATTGATTCGATTACGTTCATCTGTGGTCCGGTCACTCTGACTTCTGACTTCTGCCTTCTGGCTCCTGACTTGCTGATTGGAGCCGCACCGGGATTCCGTGTGCGTGGAGATGTTCTTTCAGGTCCTCCACGGCATGCTCGTCGTAATGAAAAATCGAGGCGGCGAGCGCCGCGTCGGCCTGACCCTCGGTGAACACATCCACGAAGTGGGCGAAATTGCCGGCGCCACCCGATGCGATGACCGGAATCGGGACCGCCGCCGACACAGCGGCTGTCAGCTCGCAGTCGAACCCCTGTTTGGTTCCGTCGCGGTCGATCGACGTGAGCAGAATCTCTCCGGCGCCCCGGTCGGCCGCCTCGCGCGCCCACTCCACGGCATCGCGGTCGGTGCCCTGCTGTCCACTGCGAACATAGATCTTGAACCGGTCGCCCTCACGCTTTGCATCGATCGCGACGATGACCGCCTGACTGCCGTACCGCGCGGCCAGCGAGGTGATCAACTCGGGCTGACTGAGTGCCGCGGTGTTGATGCCGACCTTGTCTGCGCCAGCCTCTATGGCCGCCTCTGCGTGGTCCTCGCCACGGATGCCGCCGCCGACACACAACGGCAAGAAGATCTCCCGGGCCACCGCCTGAATCGTCTCGGCGAGCGCCTTCCGCTTCTCGATTGTGGCGGTCACGTCGAGAATCACTATCTCGTCGATCCCCTCGCGGTTGTAGCGTTGCGCCAGAGTGGCCGGGTCACCGGCGTTCCGGAGATCCTCGAAGTTGATGCCCTTGACGACCGACCCGTCACGAACATCGAGACACGCGATGATGCGCTTGGACAGCATGGAAATGGAATCTACCTGGTAGCAAGGGCCTTCAGGCCCGTTCAGGTCACCTTCCGCAGAAAGTTGGTCAAGATCCGAAGGCCCACGTCCGACGACTTCTCGGGATGAAACTGTACGCCGCCCACGTAGTCCCGCTCCACGGCCGCCGCGAATGCGACGCCATACTGAGTCGCTCCAACGCAGTCGGTCGTGACCGGTGCGGCGAACGAATGCGTGAAGTACACCTGGTCGCCCTCGGCGACGCCATCGAGGAGCCACGAACGTTTGGTCAGGTGCAACGAGTTCCATCCGACATGCGGCACTTTGAACCGCGTCGTCCCCCTCTGGCCGTCGACCGATTCCTCCTCGGCGAGCAGCCGACAGGTGCCGGCCAACAGCTCCAGACCGGAGTGGCCAGGGGCTTCCTCGCTCCCGTCGAACAGCCACTGCATGCCGACACAAATCCCCAGCAGCGGTCGCTGGTGGTCGATGTGACTGCGGATAGCGGTCCGCCAGTCCGGTCCCAGCGCGGCGGTGACCCCGAAGTTGCCGACTCCGGGGACGATGATGCCGCCCGCCGACGCCAGGTCGGCCGGGGCGTGCGGTGTCGTGACCGCAGCGCCCAGATGGGCGAGCGCCTTGCGCACCGACGTCAGGTTGCCGGCCCCGTAATCGATTAGGGCGATCACAACAGCCCCTTCGTGCTCGGCAGTTGTTTCGCCATTCGCGGGTCCTTGTCGCAGGCGACGCGGAGTGCCCTGGCGAACGCCTTGAAGAGTGCCTCGACCTGGTGATGACTCGAGCGGCCGTAGAGCACCTTCACGTGCACGTTCGCGCGCGCGCCTTGCGCGAACCCCTCGAAGAAGTCCTGAATCAGCTCCGACTGGAGGTCACCCACCCGCTGGACCCGCAGCCGGAGATCGACGACGGCGTGCGGCCGGCCGCCAAGGTCAATTGCCGCGACGCCCAGTGTCTCGTCCATCGGCATCACGAAGTACCCGGCGCGGTTGATGCCGCGGCGTGACCCGACCGCTTTGGCAACCGCCTCGCCAAGCGCGATCCCGACATCCTCGACGGTGTGATGCTGGTCCACGTCGAGGTCGCCGTTCGCCTCGAGGTCGAGATCGAAGGCGCCGTGTCGCGCCAGCAGTTCGAGCATGTGGTCCAGGAACCGGATGCCGGTGCTGACGCTGTAGCGGCCCCGTCCCTCAATGCCGAGACGGATGGTGATCTGTGTCTCGGCGGTCTGCCGATCGATTCGTGCGCGTCTCATGTTCCTTCTGACTTCTGACTTCTGACTTCTGCCTTCTGTGTGGCATTGTGACCCAGCCGCACACGGACCGACTCGGCGTGGGCGGTCAGGCCCTCGGCTGCAGCCAGCGGCAGAATTGTCGGCGCCAGCGTGTCGAGCCCGCCTTTGGTAATTCGCTGCACGCTGTGCACGCGGACGAAGTCGGAGGCGCTCAAACCGCCCCGAAGCCGAGCAGCCCCACCGGTCGGCAGGACGTGGTTCGACCCGGTGGCATAGTCCCCGGCTGCCTGCGCGCCGTAGGACCCAACAAAGACGGTGCCGGCGCGAGTCGTCCGGCGTGCCACGGTCTCCCGGTCGCAGACCAGATGCTCCGGAGCGATCTCATTGGCCAGCTCCACCGCCTGATCGAGCGACGCGGTGACGACGATCACGCCGTGCCGGCGCACCGATTTTCGTGCCGGGCCGTCGGGAGGCAGTCGGCTCTCGACCTGGGTCGCGATCCGGGCCGCGAGCCGGCGGTCGGGCGTGAGCACGATCGCGCGCGCGTCGGGGTCGTGCTCGGCCTGGGCGATGACGTCCGCGGCGATCCAGGCGGGGTTGCCGCGTGTCGCAATGATCACGATTTCGGTCGGGCCGGCGAAGAAATCGATCGGGCAGTCGGCCGAGACCAGCGCCTTGGCGGCGGCAACGTAGGCGCTGCCGGGGCCAACGATCTTGTCGACCTTCGGCACGGTGGCGGTACCGTAGGCCAGCGCCGCGACCGCGTGCGCGCCGCCCAGGCGAAACAACCGCGTGGCTCCGGCGATGGCGGCGGCCGCCAGCACCGTGGGGTCCGGTCTCGGGCAGGCCACGATGGTCTCAGGGACGCCGGCGACACGCGCCGGGATCACTGTCATCAGCAACGACGAGGGCAGCGGGTAGCGTCCGGCTGGCACGTAGCAGCCCACACGGTCGAGCGGCGTCACTCGCTGCTCGATTTCGACGCCGGGTGTCACCCTCGTGCGCCAGCCACGCGGCACCTGGCGCCGCGCGACCCGACGGATGTGCCGCGCCGCCGTCCGAATCGCCGTGCGCAGCTGCGGTGCGATAGCGCGCAGGCCGTCCTGTATCTCCTCACCGGTGACCTCGACCGGCGCCGTCAGCCCGTCGAACCGCCGCGCGTAGCGGAGCGTGGCGGCATCGCCGGTGCGGCGCACGTCCCTTACGATCCGCGCCACCCGGCGCGTCACGGCCGGGTCGGTCTCTAGCTGTCGGTCGATCAACCGCCCGACCGCTCTCCGATTCGACGATTCGATGATGCGCATGGGGCGGCAGCGACTACAGCACGATCTTGTTCAGTGGGTACTCCACGATGCCTTCGGCGCGTGCCGCCTTCAGCTTCGGGATGAGCTCCCGGACCGACGACTCCTCGATAATGGTTGTCACCGAGACCCACCCTTCATCGCTGAGCGCGGCCACGGTCGGCCGGTGCAGTGCGGGCAGCAGCCCGACCACCGTGTCGAGATCGGCACGGCGCGCGTTCAACATCAGGCCGACGCGGCCCTGCGCTTCCATCGCCGCGCGCAGCAGCAGCGCGATGTTCTCGATCTTCGTGCGCTTCCACTCGTCCTCGAGTGCCACGGTGTTGGCGATCAGCTGCGGGTTCGACTCGATCACGGTGTCGATAATGCGAAGCCTGTTGGCGCGCAGAGTCGATCCGGTCTCGGTCGCCTCGACGATCGCGTCGGCGAGCAGCGGCGGCTTGACTTCCGTCGCACCCCACGAGAACTCCACCTTGACCGGCACTTCCAGGCGATTGAAGTATGCCTCGGTCACGCGGACCAGCTCGGTTGCGATGGTCGCCCCCGCCAGATCCTGCGGCGTTCGATACTTCGAGTCTTCGGGTGCCGCCAGCACCCAACGGACCTTGCGAAAGCTCTGCTTCGAGTAGACCAGGTCGGCGATGTCGACCACCGTGTCCCCGGTCGCCGCCTGGTGTTCGGCGATCCAGTCTTGTCCGGTCAAGCCGGCATCGAGCGCTGCGTCGGTGACATAGCGCGCCATTTCCTGCGCGCGGATCAGCGTGCACTCGATCTCTGGGTCGTCGATTGTTGGAAAGTAGGAGCGCGAGCTCGTGTAGATGTTGAAGCCCGCGTGCGCGAACAGCTGGACCGTCGAGTCTTGCAGCGAGCCCTTCGGGATACCGAGTCGTAATGTGTTGTCAGCCATGGTGTCAATTTCGCTGTTGGCGAATCAGATGCTTTGGTGGCGAAGCCCTCATGCTTCCTTCTGACTTCCGACTTCTGACTTCTGATTTCTCTCGTCCTCGACCTCCCGATAGAAGCAGGTGCGCTCCCCGGTGTGACACACGTTGCCGTCGCCGTTGCGGGTCACCCGCAGCAGCACCGTGTCGTCGTCGCAGTCGACGAGCATCTGCTGCACCGCGAGCGTGTTGCCCGAACTCTCTCCCTTCATCCACAGCTTGCTCCGTGTGCGGCTGAAGAAGGTGGCGAAGCCGGACTCGCGGGTCCGGTCAAATGCTTCCTGGTTCATGAAGCCGACCATCAGGACCTCGCTGCTCGAAGCATCCTGCACCACGGCCGGAATCAGACCGTCCAGTTTTGAAAAATCCATGGTTCCATCCCCTGTGGTGCGGAGTGCACATCGTCGTGTGCGTCTGTTTCGTGTCAAAAAAAAAGCCCCGCCGTCATCGTCGGCGGGGCCAGGAGTGCGTGCTGGATGTGATGTGCAGTCGTGCTATCTCACACGCAGGTCCACAGGCCCGCCAGTGTCGCGGGATGGTGCGTGTGATGGTGCCGTTGCCGCAGCATCATAGTAGTCGCTACCCTATCTCACCGGTCGCGCAGCTGTCAAATCAGGGCCGGTCTGTGGAAATCGGTCGTAAAACGTCAGGTGAGTTGTGCGTCGGTGAGTTCACGGCGGTCGACACCTCGTAGGCCGTGAGCCACTCGGACGGGCAGGGCCGGACCAGTGGCAGCAGGCGTTCCGGTTCGTGCACTTCAGGGTCGAGCCAGTGCTCGATGTCTTGCTCAGCCAGGACCACCGGCATCCGGTCGTGAATGTCCGCCATCAGGGGGTTCGCGCTCGTCGTGACGATCGAGAAGGACAGCAGCGCCGTCGTCGTCCCGGACCCCTGCCAACGCTCCCACACGCCGGCGACGGACATGATCGATCGATTTCGCAAGTGAATGGCGAATGGGCGCTTGCGTTTCCCGTCTCGTCTCCATTCGTAGAACCCCGACAGCGGCACCACGCACCGCCGGGCGCGGAACGCCTTGGCGTAGCTCCGTTTCTCGGCAATCTCTTCGCCACGGGCGTTAATCAGGGAATATCTGGCGGCTGCCTCGACACTCTTCGCCCAGAAGGGCACCAAACCCCACCGCAGCTGGTCGATCGTCCGTTCGCCGTCGCGCACGAGCACGACCGGGGAGCGCTCGGTCGGTGCCAGGTTGAATGTCGCCCGAAAACCGTCGAGGCGTAGCGGTCGGCGATTCAGGTATTGAATGGAGAGCTCCTCCTCGGTGTAGGTCTCGTAGGCGCGGCCGCACATTTCGGAGAGTATAAGTCTGCGCAGTTCGGGTTCTCGGTTGATTTCTGGCGCGTTGGCTAATTTCCGAAAAGGTCACGCGTGCCGATTCCGCATCCCGGACAGTCGCTACAATGGGAGGCATCGTGGACCACATCAGACCGGCTGGGCCGGACAGACGGCGTCAGCCATTTTCCTGGGTGGCAGCTGCGGCGGTGGTCCTGGTCGCCGGGACGGCGTGTCTCGTGGCTGCCCAGTCGCAGGATGCCTCACCCGAGGCGCGCGCCATCTCGTTCCTGTCTGCCGAGGTGCCACGCTGGCCGACCAAGAACAACTGCTTCTCCTGTCACAACAATGGAGACGCGGCGCGGGCGCTGTATACCGCGGTGGGGATGGGGTACGAGGTTGAGGCCGAGGCGTTGCGCGATACGACCGCCTGGTTGCAGGAGCCGGAGGCATGGGACGACAACGCGCTCGGGTTGGAGTTCGCCGACAAGAAGCTGGCGCGCATTCAGTTCGCCGGTGCGCTTGGTGACGCGATGGTGGCCGGTGCGATCAGCGACCCGACTCCGCTTGCCGACGCCGCTGCTCTGATTGCGGCCGACCAGGCCGACGACGGGTCGTTCCCGCTCGACACGAGCGGCAGCATCGGCTCGCCCGCTACCTATGGCACGGCGCTCGCCACCGGGGCGGCGCTGCGCGCGCTCAGACAAGCCGGCACAACCGACTTGGCGCCGGTCATCGCACGCGCCGACGCATGGGTACGCGGTATCGAGGTAAAGAGCGTCAACGACGCGGCGGGCGTGGTCCTTGCGCTCGGCAGCGCCGGCAACCCGGCTGCGATCGCCCAGCGGCAGCGGTGTCTCGAGCTGATCACCAAGGGGCGCGCCCCCTCCGGCGGCTGGGGTGCCTATCTGACATCGGCCGTCGAATCGTTCGACACCGCGCTCGTCGTGCTCGCCTTGCAGCCGCTGCTCGGCCGGCCGGAGCTGGCGGCTCCAGCAATAGATGGCGACACGCTGACCCGCATGGTAGCCGGCGGTCGGCTGTTCCTGCTGGCGGAGCAGCTCGAAGATGGCAGCTGGGTGGAGACGACCCGGCCGGCCGGTCAGCAGAGCTACGCGCAGTACATCTCCACGACCGGGTGGGTTACCCTCGCGCTGCTGGCGACGCAGTGAAGACCCAACTCACAGGAGACAGAAGTCAGGAGACAGGAGAAATCTGGAGGCTTCGCTGTCCTTCACTCAGCTGCGAATCGTAGGAAGGCGGCCTGAGCTCAGCGAATGTCGAATGGGATTCTGAACTCGTCGTCGGTGGTGGTCTCCGCCACGCGCTCGAAGACATCGATCTCGAACGGCCTGCCGATCCGGTTGCCGGCCAGATCTTCCACGACCGACAGTGCGATGAGAGAGTAGGCGCCGGCGACCCACGACTCGGACGGGGTCAACGTCCAGCGGGTCTCCCAGTTCCCGATCTCCACGTCACCCCCCACACGTTGCCCCGTCTCATCTTCGATGCTGATCGCACGCCGCATCAGCGCGTGGTCGAGCGGTTCGGGAAACGAGACGACGAGCCGCTGTGTCGAGCCGCTTGCAGGCACCCGGAGACGCCAGGTGGCCGTGTCAAGCGGTGTCATGTCGGCGGGTCCGGCGGTGAACCGCTTCTCGAATGGGGCCGCTAGCGGGTTGCCTTCCGCATCAGGCCACTCCGGGTCGATGACGAGCGTGTAGGTTTCTCCGTTCTGTAGCGACCGACCCAGCCGCTCGTTCAGCTCGATGCCCTGTTTGATCCGCCCCGGGTCGAAAAACACCGTGTACCGCAGGTGGTCCAGGTCCCAGAACTCGGTGCCCAGCGGGAGAAACGGCACCTCGACCGCGCGACCGCGAGCATCGCGCAAGCTGATGTAGTCGAGTCCATCGACGTCGCTCATCGGCGCGGAGAAATGGAGGTAGAGCTTGAGCTGGTTTTCGGGCATCTGGTCGCCGCTCGGGAAGACCCTTTCGACGACCGTGGTGGACTCGACGTCTGGCCGCGGCAACGCGACGACCTCGACGACCGGCTCAGTCGAGGCCATCTCCGCTTCGCGTCCCGGAAGGCGACTCGGGTCGAACCGCACCGAGTACGGGCGACCCAGGTCGAACGGAAACATCGGGGTGAACCGCAGGAGATCGTTGTCCCCGACCGCATACGACCCGAGCACCGCCGGTGTCGCGAGCAGGCTCTCCTCGTCCTCGTCCTCATTCTGGACGACGGTCACGCGCAGCAGTTCGGCCCACTCCTGGGTGGTCAGCTCGGCGGCTCGGAGCGAGTCCAGATCATCGGCGGTCAGGCCACCGACCTCCACGGTGGCTCCGTTGGCACCGGCACCAGGGGCTGCCAACCGGATCTCGACTGTCGGCGCGGTGGTACCCGGTCCGCCGGAGCCAGAGCAGCCTGCGGCCATTATGAGCAGCGTGGCGGCGAGTGCCGGCAGCGGACGGATCGGGGCCAGAGGAGTGTGTGGCTCGGTGTGACGCGGGCACGCAGACGCCCGCGTCACACCAGAGAGTGCAGGTCGCATGAAACGCGAGGCCGGTTACGGCAGCGCGATCGCCTCGAGGTTTGCCTGACCGGCGTCGTTGCGCGCGATGACCATCACGTGCTGGTCGTCCAGCAGGTCCAGCTGCTCCACGCCGGTCATCTGCGCGATCGTCTCGTAGCCGATTCCCGCTTTGTTGCCACCCGGTACCGGCTCTGTCAGTCCCGGCTGACCACCAAAGTTCGCGGTCGGGATCTTCATCACGCCGCGGTTCGTGTTTGACATCAGCAGGAAGTCTTTGCCGTCCTTCTGATAGACAACCATGTCGAGCGGGCGGTTCCCGTTGCCGAGCTCCGCGATGGTCGTGCCCATGACCCTGGCGCCCGGCTGCAGGCTGTCGACCGGGAACTTCACGAGCGGTGTGCAGAGATAGCCGGCGATGAGGTTCTGCTCGCCACCGATCTCATACGGTACGAAGGTGTAAACCGGCGACTGGGTTTCGAAGCGCCCGTGCGCTGCGTGCCAGATCTCGACGCTGGTGCCCTCGTCCACCGCGTTGAACGGGTAGGCGACCGAGCGCAGCTTCGACGAGAACTCCTCGTTCGACAGGCCTGCGATGAACAGCCGGCCGTCGACATACGCCATGTCGGTGATGGAGGAGGATCGAGGGTTGCGACGCGCTCCCGGGTTGGCGTCCGGCGCATTCGGCAGCGCGACGTCCGTGTAGGTCATGTCGCCGAGCGAGATCACATCGATCGAGCCGGCGCCGTCGACACGGAGCAGGACCGGCACGGCGTTGGCGCCGCGCCCACGCGAGACCGAGATGAAGGCGTTGCGGGACGTCGGGCTGATCGCGAGGTCGTTGATCTGAATTTCGCGCGCGTCGGTGCCGAGCAGCGCGGCGATCTGCTGATCGATGCCGGCGACGTTCTTGGTGCCGGGAGTGCCGCTGGAGACGCGGTCACCCATGTCCAGCGCCACGATCTTCGCCCCGGCGTTGTCGGCGATGAACAAGACGTCGTCTGGACCGAACGTCAGCGGTCCGCCAGATGCCAGCGTGGGTCCCTCGGCGGCGGACACCACCGGCTGCGGCGCCAGGAGGAACGTGCACAGACCCACGACAGCGCACAGCGAGAACAGCGTTCGAAGCGACATGGTCAGCTCCTTCGTCGGGCAGGACAACCCTGCGATAAGGGACGCGGAATAAGGCGACATGCTATCACGACGGCCGCGGGCCGTCCGGCATTTACTCGCGACACCGGTCATTCGTCGTTCGTCATCAATCGACCGCAAACGCCAGCAACACATTCCCGGGCATGTAGCCGAAGCTGTCGTAGCCGGACACCACGTAGAGCATGCCATCGACGATTGTTGGGCCCGGACCGTTGAGGGCGCCGCCGCGAGCCTCGACGCCGTTCACCGTGACGAACTCCCGGGCGGTGTCAAAGTCCCAGATGACGCGCCCCGTGTCCGTCGAGTGAGCCCGGAGATGCCCGTCGAGGCTGCCGGCGAACGCGACACCCGGAATCAGTGTGACCGCCGCCGGCTGAGCGGTATGACACCCGGGTCGGCTGCCGCAGGTGTCCTGCACCGGTGGAGCGTGCCAGACCAGCTCGCCGTCTTCGATCCGTAATGCTGTCACGCCACCTGCTTCGCCTGGCGCCTTTTCCATTGCGTCGGAGATCGACACGTACACCTGAGTGTCGTCGGCGGCGAACCCCCACTCGATCCCGCCCAGCAGGCCGCCGTCCGACACACGCGTCTCCCACACGATCTCGCCGGTCTCTGGGCGGAGTCCATACATCACCCCCGACTTCTGGCCGGCCAGCAGCAGGTCCTCGCCACCTGGACCGCTGATCAGCACCGGCGAGCTGCCGTAGTCGACATCCGGTCCATTCGACTCGGGACAATTGGCGCGCGCCACCGGGTTGTCCGACACACATGCGATCGTGAACGCGTCACCCGGCGTGGTCTGGGTCACCCAGTGAATCTCGCCGGTGTCCATCTGAAGCGCCATGATCGCGTCGCTCTCCGCCGCGGCCGGGTCGGAATAGGCGTCACCGGTGGCGATATAGAGCTGGTTCCGAGCCGGGTCGAGTGTCGGAGCGGACCAGACCCCGGCCCCGGATGGTCCGAGGTTCTGCGTGCCGGCGCTGTTGCGTCTCGTCGGCTGCGGCGATTCGGTAATGACGAATCGCTTCCAGAAGCGCTGTCCGGTCGCCGCATCCAGGGCGACCACGCTGCCGCGGAACGTGCAGCACTCATACCTCGGGTCGGCGGCCGACACCTCCTCGAGTGAAGAGACCGGCACAAAGAGGACGCCATCGTGCAGCGCCGGCGCGCCGGTAATCTGCGCAGCCGCATGGCTCTCGACCGTCGTCGTCCAGCGCAGCTCGCCGGTCAGTAGGTCCACGGCGTGCACCGAGGCGAAACCGTCGCCGAAGTAGGCGTTGAACCCACCCTCGTCCGCGGGACCGACCGAGATCGCGGACCGCACCGACGTCGGTGCTTCATGAACCCAACGGACGCAGCCGGTGGCGGCGTCCAGCGCATAGACCAGACCGTTGCGCGTCCCGACCAGGACCCGACCCGCCACCACCGTCGCCTGCGAGCCGGTCGCCGTCACCCCGGGAAACCCGAATGCCCACCGCAGGCGCAGCCCCCCGACGTCGTCCGCCGTGAGGCCGGCCGATTCGGTTGGTTGCAGTCGCCTATTAGCGAGGTCGACGCCCCACCCGTTCCATGCCGGGGCCGACAGATCGACCTGCGCCGAGTCGTCCGCGTCACAGAACGCGGTGGCGGGCAAGACCGGGACCGATGGCGCCAGAGTGCCGGCCGGGTCGTCCGACAGGAACTCGGCAACCGCCCGTCGTTCCGCGGCGCTGAGCCGGCTGGCGAACTGGCGCATGACTCCGCTCGTCATGGCGCTCTGAATCTGGCGCGCCGACTGCTCCCGCAGGGCATCGCGTGTCGGCATGCGAGGCTGGGTGTCGTCGTGACACCGCGCGCAGTGCATCACGTAGACCTGGTCGCCGTCTGCCGCCAGCTCCTGCCCCTGCCCCGCGGCACGATGCGCGACGGCGCCGAGTAACACCGCCGCGACCAACACGATGAAGAGACTCCTACACATCAATGCACCTCCGGGCCAGTTAGGTCTACACTGGGTCCGAGAACCGACGACGCGTGTCGGACACACAAGGAGCGTGCCCATGCACTCTGGCATCTTTGCACGGAATGACGGTACACGGCTGGGTCGCAAGTGGGCCGAGGGGGCGATTGGCTGTCTGGCGGTCGCGCTCGTGATCTGGGTCGGGGGGACGCTGCGTGCGCAGAATGCGGACCGGGAGCACGAGTCAGCGGCGCGGGCGGCGCTCGACGAATATTTCGAAGCCTGGAACGCGGCTGACAACGATGCCGTCGCTGGGATCAGCAATTTTCCACGGTTGAGCTTGGGCCAGAACGGACAGGTGGTCGTGCGGGCGACGCCCGAGGAGATCACCACCGATTTCGACGCGCTGAGACAGTCGGGCTGGGACCACTCGACGCTGGACCTTGCCGAGGCGGTCCACGTCTCGCCAGACAAGGTGCACTTCCGCGTCGTCTTCAGCCGCTACACCGCCGACGGCAGCCCCTACACGACCGCGCCGGGGCTCTATGTCATCACGAATCAGAACGGCCACTGGGGGCTGCAGTTGCAGTCGGTGCTGCCGGCGACGTTCACCCGGTGATGACGAAGAAGTCAGACTTCTGCCTTCTGAATTCCGGTGCTGCTCCCCGCGCGCCAGGGGACGAGGCGCTTTATGGCGCCTCCCTGGCAATCATGACTTCGGTCGCCTTGATCAAAGCCGTCGCCTCGGCTTCTTTAGACGGGGCTGTGCCCCGAACCCCACGCAGCCGCTTGCGGGGACCCCTTCGCCCCGCGCCGCGGCTGCGGGCCGCGCATTGTCGCGCGGCCGGGGACGAGGCGCTCTATGGCGCCTCCCTGGCAATCATGACTTCGGTCGCCTTGATCAAAGCCGTCGCCTCGTCCCCGCGTTTCAGTCGCAGCTCGTCGAGGGCGTCCCGGGTGATCACCGCCGTCAACCGCTGGTCGCCGATCCGTAGCCGCACCTGTGCCACGAGGCCCTCGCGTCTGACCTCGTCGACGATTCCGCGCAGGCGGTTGCGTCCGCTGACGACCATCAGCACGCCGCCGCTCTTTCTCCGGGGCACGCGGCCCGACGGCGCCCGCCCCCCCTTGGCCAGCAGCCGCTCGACCTCGGTCTCCGCGATACGGTGATGCCCCCCTTCGGTACGCGTCGTCCGCACACTGCCCTTGTAGATCCACTGTTTGAGCGTCGAGTAGGCGACACCGAGCCGTTCTGCTGCCTGTCGCACCGTCAGCACAGCCATGTCGGCACACCCCCGCAATCGGGCTCGCGATCGTAAGCAGATGCGGCCGAAGCCCTCCAGCCTCTTCTAACTTCAACTTTCTGCCTTCTGACTTCTTTGGGCATAAGCGATTTGAATCGTTTGGTAAATCGACTGTAATCATACTAAATTAGACTTTCGATGGTGCGATCAATATCGATTCTGCTGGCGGTTTCGGTGGCAGCCTGCGCGCCGTCTGGAGAGAGCCGCGGGTCGGCGAGTGACGGCCGGCCGTTGCTTGTCTCGGCCGCCGCCAGCCTGACCGGCGTGCTCGAGACGCTGACCGCCGCCTACGAACAGGACACCGGGACCCGGATCGAGCTGAACACTGCTGCCTCGAGTGCGCTCGCGCTTCAGATCATCGCCGGGGCGCCGGTCGATCTCTTCATCAGCGCCGACCTGTTCCAGATGGATCGTGTGGAAGACGAAGGGTTGCTCCGGACCCAGACGCGAGTCGACCTGTTCGGTAACCAGCTCGTCATTGTTGTGCCGGTCATGCCGGCTGTGCCGGTCGTACCGGCCGACCCCGCGGCGATGCTGGCGTCGGCCGCGACGTTGCTGCAGCCGGGCTTCCGGCGCATCGCCATCGGGGATCCCGACGGTGTGCCGGTAGGGGTCTACGCGCGGTCGTATCTGGAGTCGGTCGGGCTTTGGGATCTCCTACGCGAACGGATCGTGCCGACCCGCAACACCCGCGCTGCGTTGGCGACGGTCGAGTCCGGTGCCGTGGACGCCGGCGTCGTCTACCGCACAGACGCCCTGTCGTCGAACGGCGTCAGGATGGTCTTCGAGGTGCCGGTCGCCGATGGCCCTGCCATCGCCTACCCGGCGGCGCTGACGCGGCAGGGGTCGAACCCGGCGGCGGCCGAACGGCTGCTCGCGTATCTGCAGGGTCCCGCTGCCCGCCGCGTCTTCGAGCAGGCCGGTTTCATCGTCCCTGAGGCGCGCCCATGACCACACGGTTCAGCCATGAGGCCCGGGAGCGGAGCCTTTGTCTCCCGCACTCGCATCCTTCTGTCTCCTGTCTCCTGCCTCCTGGCTCCTGATGCCAGAAGTGCTTTCCATCGCGTTGCGCACCGTTGCCATGGCCGCGTTGGCGACCTTGGTCATGCTGCCACCCGGAGTCGCGGCGGCCTGGCTGTTGGCGCGTCGGCGATTCCGGGGGCAGGTCGTGCTCGAGACGATCATCTCGCTACCCCTCGTGCTGCCGCCGGTCGCCACCGGGTTGATCCTGCTCAGCCTGCTGGGACCACGCGGTCCCCTCGGCGCTCTGCTCGGGTGGTTCGGGGTCGACGTAGTGTTTACGTGGCGGGCGGTGGTTGTGGCGATGGCGGTGATGGGACTGCCGTTGCTCGTGCGGACGGCGCGGGCCGGGTTCGAACAGGTCAATCGGCGGTACGAGCTAATCGCCGCCACCCTTGGCGCCGGTCCCTGGCGGGTGTTCTTCACGGTCAGTCTGCCGCTGGCCGGGCGTGGTGTGCTCGCCGGGGCCGTGCTCGGTTTCTCGCGGGCGCTGGGCGAGTTCGGTGCCACGATCATGCTGGCGGGCGCTCTGCCCAGCACCCGCACCATCGCCGTCGCCATCTACACCTTCACGGAGACCGGCCAGGAGGCGGCGGCCACGGCGATGCTGGGGGTGTCGGCAACGATCGCCTTCGGCGCCCTTCTGATCTCCAACCACCTCGCGACCGCAGGGCATCAGTGGCGGTCGTCCTGAGCCGGGCGCGCTTGAAAAATGTCCATTCCCATCACGCTCGACTTCTCGCTGCGCCAGGGCGAGTTCCTGCTCGAGATCCACGAGCGGATCGAGGCGCGGGTCGTCGCGCTGTTTGGTCCGTCTGGCGCCGGCAAGACCAGCGTCCTGGAGTCGATCGCCGGGCTGCGGACCCCCGAGCAAGGGGTAATTCAGATCGGCACGCGAACGCTGTTCGATACGAGCTCCGGGGTCGACCTGTCCGCGCACGAACGGCGTGTCGGTTACGTCCCTCAGGACCTGGCGCTGTTTCCTCATATGAACGTCCGCAGGAACATCCTCTACGGCGCCGACGCCGGGGGTGGGCAGTTGCTCCAGCAGGTCGGCGGTCTGCTCGAGATCGACCTGCTGCTCGACCGCGAGGTGACCGCGCTGTCGGGTGGCGAACGTCAGCGTGTGGCGCTGGCGAGGGCGCTCATGGCCGGGCCGGCGCTGCTGCTGCTCGACGAGCCGCTCGCAGCCCTCGACCTGGGGTTACGCGAGCGGATCCTGCCCTATCTCGAGCGGGTCCGGGACGAGCTGGGGATCTCGATGCTGTATGTGTCGCACGCCGAGGCGGAGGTGCGTGCGATCGCCGATTGGGTGGTGGTGCTCGACGCGGGACGGGTAGTGCGATCCGGCTCGTAGCTGTACTCAGACGGGGCTTCGCCCCGAACCCCCCGCGAACGCTACGCGGGGACCCCGGGAGCCCCACTCCGCGTCCGCGGGGCGCGCACGTGCGCGCCCGGGCTGTGACCCCGGTAAGCCGATGCCGCGACGCCGGCCCTCGCGGAGGCCTCGGCAGAAAAACCTAAAGCAGCGCCCGGACGCCGAGGTAGAGCACCGACGGCGCGAGTAGGCAGCCGACTCCAGTGTAGAACGTCGCGGACATCGCACCGTATGGCACCAGTTTCGGGTCGGTTGCCGCAAGCCCACCCGCCACGCCGCTCGTCGTGCCCATGAGACCGCCATAGATGATCGCAGAATGTGGATTGTCGAGCCCGATCCGCGGCGCGACGAACGGAGTGCCGATCATGACCAGCACCGACTTCGTGAGTCCCGCCGCGACGCTCAACGCGACGACGTCGCTGCCGGCCCCCAACGCGGTTCCGGTCACCGGGCCAACGATGTAGGTCGCCGCCCCTGCGCCGATGGTCGTGACCGCGATGGGGTCCGTGTAACCGAACGAGACGGCGACGATTCCCCCGATCACAAACGACAACACGACTCCGACGACGATCGAGATAGCGCCCACGAAGCCTGCCCGTTTCAGGGCCCGGATATCGGCTCCGAACGCCGTGGCGACAATAGCGAAGTCCCGAAACATCGCGCCGCCCATCACGCCGACACCGGCGAGCAGAGGGATATCCGAGAGACCGCGGCTGCCACCGGTCGCCAGACCTCCGTACCAGGCCAGCACGAGTCCGAGCGCGATAGCGATCGCCGAACCGTGGACGTGGCCTCGTGTCAGTTTCGCGGAAATCAGGTACGACAACCACACCAGCGCCCCGACGAACATGAACGCTGTGATCAGCCCATTTGCCTCCAGGACTCGCCTCAAAGATTCAAGAATCATCGTGTCCACCTTGCCCAAAGCGCGCCAGCACCGGGATCAGCGCGAAACTAGCCGCGACGGCGGCAACCCCGGCAATGATCGCCATCCACCCTCCTGACAGGGCGGCGGCCACGTTCTGTCTCGCGGCCATTGCGACGACGATCGGAATGTACATCGCGCTCCAGAACCCGACGCCCCTTTCCGTGATCGGACTCAGTGCGGCCTCTCGCGAACCGAGATTGGACAGCGCGAGCAGCAGGATCATGGCGATGCCGACCCCACCGACGTTGGCCTCGACGCCGATGGCCACCCCGAGCAGGTCGCCGGTGAACATCCCCACCAACATGCAGAACGACAACAGCCCGACACCATAAATCACCACATCCGGACTCCTTCTTGACGGGGCTGCGCCCCGAACCCCCGCGGGCGCTTCGCGGGGACCCCAAGGCCCCACTCCGCGCCCGCGAGGCGCGCACGTGCGCGCCAGCGCAACGACGTTATCCGATCCGGCACGGCTCGACAACGCACCACCGCTATACTCGTGCCCCATGGACGCCGCCACCCTCTCGCTCGGCGCGCTGCTCGTCGCCATCGTCGTCAGTTGCACGATTCGCCTGCATGTCGGGTTCCTCGCCATCGCCCTAGCGTGGATCGTTGGCGTGTATATCGACGACATGAGCGCGCGAGAGGTCATGGCCGGCTTTCCGACGCGTCTCTTCATGACGCTCGCCGGGGTCACGTTGCTTTTCTCGCAAGCGCAAGCCAACGGCACCCTCGACCTCCTTGCGCACAGGGCGGTCCGGCTGTGCAAAGGCAACGTCGGCATGATGCCGATGATGTTCTTTTTCCTGTCGTTCGTGTTGTCGTCGATCGGCCCGGGCAGCATCGCGTCAACGGCGCTGATGGCGCCGATGGGGATGGCGGTGGCCGGCCAGGTCGGTATTCCGGCGTTCTGGATGGCGATCATGATCGGCCACGGTGGCAACGCCGCTGCGCTCTCGCCGTTTGCGCCAGCCGGCATCATCGTGAACGGCGTCATGGATGACATCGGGCTCGGCGGCTATGAGACGGCGACGTATCTCAACAACGCGATGGCCCATACGGTGATTGTTTTTGCCGCATACTTCCTGTCTGGCGGCTGGCGGCTGCTTGGTCGCTACCACGAAGGCGAACTGGTTGTGCCGACCGGGGACGGCGGCTCGACGATACCCGGTGATTTCGGGCAGCAGCACTGGCTCACGATAGGCGTCATCGGGGCTCTGCTCACCGGGGTCATCCTGTTCAACGTCGACGTCGGCCTCGGCGCGTTCGCCTGCGCGATCGTGCTGGCGGTGCTCAAGGCTGGCGACGAGTCGGAGGCGATCGCCCTGATGCCGTGGCGTGTGATCATGATGGTGTGCGGCGTCACGGTGTTGATCTCGGTGCTCGACGAGACGGGCGGTCTCGCGCTCTTTACCCAACTACTCGCCGACATCTCGACCGCCAACTCTGTCACCGCCGTCATGGCGTTCACGACGGGCTTCATTTCCATCTACAGCAGCACCTCGGGTGTGGTGCTGCCGGCATTTCTGCCAACGGTGCCCGACCTGGCGCAGCAGCTCGGCGGCGTCGAACCCCTCGCCATCGCCTCCTCAATGAACATCGGCGCCCATCTCGTCGACGTGTCGGCGTTGTCGACGCTCGGAGCGCTCTGCATGGCGGCGGCTCCAAAGCACGAGGACAGCCGGAAGTTGTTCAACAAGCTCATGGTCTGGGGCCTGTCGATGTCGGTCGTCGGCAGCGCCACCTGCTGGCTCCTATTCACCGTCCTCCGGGTTGGGCTGTAGGTTTCCTGGCGACGCGCCCGTGAGGGCCGGCGTCGCGGCATTCGCTTACCGGGGTCACAGCTCGGGCGCGCACGTGCGCGCCCCGCGGACGCGGAGTGGGGCTCCCGGGGTCCCCGCGTAGCGTTCGCGGGGGGTTCGGGGCGAAGCCCCGTCTGAGTACAGCCGCGCCTTGCCAGACGAACGCCTCGCCAGGAAACCGCTCTTGTCGTGCGCTAGGGTTTCCTGGCGAGGCAGCGGGGCCTCGCGAGCGACCGCGTGGAGTTCAGGGCGTAGCCCCGTCTAGAGAGGCCGCGCCGCTGTCGGCGCCGGCCCCTCCGGCCGACAATAGGTAATGACAAGTATTCTCCTGTTGGCGCAGTAGCTAGGGGTACGGACATGTCGAGTTCTGGAGCTGTCGCCCTTGAAGTAACGGCTGGCGAAGCCCTCCGGCTCTCTCCTGCCTCCTGCCTCCTGTCTCCTGCCTCCTTGGGCATTCCGTAATGCAGATCATCATCATCGGGGGCGGCGAAATCGGGTATGCGCTCGCCAAGGCGCTGGCCGCCCACCACGAGCTGTGCGTGGTCGACGCCGTGCCCTCCGTGGCGGAACGGTTCGGTCTGCTCGATGTCGAGTTCCTGACCGGCAGCGGCACCAGTCGCAGCCTGCTGGAGCGCGCGCGGGCCAGTACGTGCGACCTGCTCATCGCCTGCACCGGGCTCGACGAGGTCAACATCGTCGCCTGCTCGCTCGGCAGCCAACTGGGGTGCCGTCGCACGATCTGCTTCGTCTCCAAGGAAGACTTCGTCCACACCGCTGAAGGACGCGACAGTTTGAGCGAGCACTTCGGGATCGACCAGGTCATCTGGCCCGAGGCGCAACTGGCGGACGCGATCGAGCGGATCATCATGGCCCCTGGGTCGGTGGACGCCGGCGTGTTCGCCGGCGGGGAGATCCGGTTGCTCGAGTTCCGGCTCGGGTCGGACTCGCCGCTGGTTGGCAAGCCGATCGCGGCGCTGGACCTGCCGTACGGCGTCGTCATCGTGGCCGTCCACCATGGCGACAGCACCTCGATCCCCCGCGGCCGCACCGTGCTGGACCCCGGCGACAAGGTCGTCCTGATGGGCACGCGCGAGGCGATGAAGGCGCTCCAGGGACAGCTGTCGCCCAAGGCGGCGGAGCGCCGGACACGGCTGGTCACGATTATCGGTGGCGGCGACGTTGGGCTCCGGCTGGCCCAGCATCTGGATTCCGAGCCGGGGATTCAGCTGTATATCGTCGAGCACGACCACGCGCGTGGCGAGATGCTCGCAGCCACGCTGGGGAACGCACTCATTCTCGAAGGTGACGGCACCGACCTCGGGCTACTCGAGAGCGAGGAAATCGGCCGGAGCGACGTGATGGTGTCGGTCATCGATCACGACGAGCGCAATCTGCTGGCCTGCTTGATCGGGCGGCAACTAGGTGTCGAATCGGTCATCACGCGGGTCAGCACACCAGCAAACCTGCGGCTGTTCGAGCTCGTGGGCATCGACGTGGCGCTTTCGGCGCGCGGCGCGGCTGTGGCCTCGGTCGTCCATCAGATCGATGGCGGGCGCTCGAGTCTGCTGAAGGTGCTCGAGGAGGGGCAGGCGAAGGTGGTCGAGCTGACCGTGCCGGACACGTTCCAGCCGACCGCGTTGCGCGACCTAGGTGTTCCCGACGAGGCGATTATCGGGTCGATCGTTCGGGGCGGGCAGGCAATCGTGCCGCGGGGTGAGGATCGAATCGAGCCGGGCGACCGCGTGCTGGTCTGCGCCACCGGAATCTCGGCCGAGGAGATCAGAACGTTGTTCACGCCCTCCAGCTGACGATCAAGGTCGACTGCAGGGAAGCGGCGAAGCCATCATGTTTCCTCCTGCCTCCTGTCTCCTGTCTCCTGTCTCCTGAGAGCACACTAATCCACCATGCGGTTGTGCATCATCGTCAAAGTCACCGGCGACCTCCTCCGCCGTTTCGGCCTGATGTTTCTCTGGCCGATGGCGGTGGCGGCCTACTACAGCGAGTGGACCGACCTCGGAGGGTTCGCACTGGCCGGGGTGCTGGCGTCGGCGGCTGGTCAGACGATGTGGCTGGCCCACCCGGAGCGCGAGCCGGATTTGCGGCGGATCGAGGCGCTCGCCGTCGTGGCCGGCACCTGGCTCGTGGTCGCGTTGCTCGGGTCGGTTCCCTACGTCTGGGTCGGGCTCTCTCCGGTCGATGCGGTGTTCGAGTCGATGTCCGGGTTCACGACGACGGGCGCCACCATCTTCACCGACTTCGGCGCGTTCGGTCGGGGGGTGCTGTTCTGGCGCTCGCTGACCCAGTGGATCGGCGGCATGGGGGTCATCGCGCTTTTCGTGGCGGTTCTGCCGCGGTTGGCGATGGGGGTCGGGCGGCTCTTTTTTGCCGAGGCGCCGGGACCAACCGACGAGAAGCTCACGCCGCACGTCCGCAAGACTGCCGCGGTGCTTTGGCGGCTCTACGCCGGGTTGACGCTGGCCGAGTTCCTTGCGTTGTGGTTTGCCGGGATGCCGGTCTACGACGCCCTGTGCCATGCGATGACGACGCTGGCAGCCGGGGGGTTTTCGCCGAATGCGCTCTCGATCGCCGGGTACGACAACGCAGCCGTCGAGTGGATCATCTGTGTCTTCATGTTCCTGGCCGGAGCGAGCTTCGCCCTGCAGTATCGGGCGCTCCTGGGACGCCCGGGTGTGTTCCTGCGCGACGAGGAGTTTCGCATGTACACCGCCATCGTCCTGGTGGCCGCGTTGTTCGTCACCGGTTTTCTGTGGCGCGCGGGCGGCGAGCTCACGGTGGCGTTTCGACAGGGATTATTCCAGACGCTGTCGATCCTGACGACGACCGGGTATGCCAGTGTCGACTTTCAGCTTTGGGGCGACCAGACGCGGATGATCCTGCTGGTCCTGATGTTCATCGGCGGCTGCGCCGGCTCGGCCGCGGGTGGACCGAAGGTGATACGACATTTGCTGATCGGGCGTTTCACATTGACCGAGTTGCGTCGGACGCTGCACCCCCGCGGCGTGCTCCCTGTGAAGATAAGCGGCAAAGTCGTGTCTGAGGACGTGATGCGCACCGTTCTGGTGTTCTTCCTGTTCTACGTGTTGACGTTTGCACTCTGTGCGATAGCGGTCATCTTGCTCGGCGCCGACCTCGTCACCGGTGTCACGGCGACCATGGCGACGCTCGGCAACGTCGGTCCTGGGCTGGGGCTGGTCGGCCCCATGGCGAACTATGGGCATCTGCACCCACTGAGCAAGCTGGTCCTGACCGGCGCGATGTGGATTGGTCGGCTCGAGGTGCTGACCGTCCTTGCGCTGCTGCGCCCAGAGGTCTGGCGGTCCGCGCACTGGCGCGCCGCGGCGCGCGGCTAGGTTTTCTGGCGAGGCGCTCGCGAGGGGTTCGGGGCGGAGCCCCGTTTAACTGAAGTCGCGCCTTGCCAGACGAACGCCTCGCCAGGAAACGGCGCGTGTCGTTTCTCCGTACCCTGCCGGCTAGCGTCCTGCCCTTGGGTGGTGGTCAGGTTTGATAGTCCGGCCGGTAGCAAGGGTCTTCAAGCCCGTTTCCTAATCGGTTTCCGCGGCCTGACCGCCGGAGCCTTGGCGAAGGCGGGCGAGCTGTTCCTGGAGCAGTTCCCACGCGCGGGCCACGTGACGTTCGGTCGTGCGGATATGTCCGACCGCAAGCCGCAGCACGAACCGGCCATCGAGCCGGGTGTGCGACAGGAATACGTCGCCCGTCGCGTTCACCGCGTCGAGTAGTCTCGCATTCAGGTCGTCGAGCGCTGCTCGGTCTTCGGCCAGCTCGGCGGGACGCGCGCGGAAGCAGACCACCGAGAACGGTACCGGTGCCAACCGTTCGAACGCGTCACTCGCGTCCACCCAGCCGGCGAAGAGTCCCGCCAGTCGCATGTGCTCAGCCAGCCGGCGTCGCATACCGTCGGCGCCGAAGTGTCGCAGCACCATCCACAGTTTGAGTGCGCGGAAGCGCCGGCCCAGCTGGACCCCTGTGTCCATCAGGTTTCGCACCGGCTCGGGCTCCCGGCTCTCGAGGTAGTCCGGTGTCAGCGAGAACGCCTCGCGCAAACGATCCATCCGGCGGCAGTAGAACGCACTGAGGTCGAACGGTGTGAACAGCCACTTGTGGGGGTTGACGACGAGCGAAGTGGCGCGGTCGCACCCGGCCAGCGTGTCCTCCCGTCCGGGGACCATCGCCGCCGCGCCGGCGTAGGCCGCGTCGACGTGCAGCCAGAGCCGCTCCTGCTCACAGAGCTCGGCTACCGCCGCCACCGGGTCGACGCTCGTCACAGCGGTGGTGCCGACGGTGGCAACGACGGCGAACGGTGTCACCCCGTTCCGGCGGTCGTCGGCAATCGCGGCAGCGAGCGCGGTGGGTCGTAGCCGGAAGTGGTCGTCGGTGTCGATCCGACAAAGCCCGGCCTGTCCCAGACCCAGCGTCATGACCGCCTTGTCGACCGAGGAATGCGCGTGTTCGGAGCAGTAGACACGCATCGGCGGCAGGTCCGGTCGACCGGCGAGTCCGCGTTCCCGTACCTCCGGTGCCGCATCCTGCCTGGCGGCCGCCAGTGCGTGCAGCGTGGCGATCGACGCCGTGTCGTAGATGACCCCTTCGAACGTGTCCGGTAAACCGAGGAGGCGACGGAGCCAGGCCAGGGCCACCTCTTCGAGCTCGGTCACTGCAGGCGAGGTGCGCCACAGCATGCCCTGCGCGTTGAACGCCGCAGTCAGGAATTCGGCGAGCACGCCCGGGCCGCTGCCGCTGATGGCGAAATAAGCGAAGAAACCCGGGTGGTTCCAGTGGGTCAGCCCGGGCACGATGAGACGTTCGACGTCGGCGAGAATCGCGTCCATCGGCTCACCGGTTTCCGGGGCCGAGGCTGGTAGCGCGTCCCGGATCTCACCCGGTCGCGCGCGCGACAGCACCGGGTACCGCTCGGTGTCTTCGAGATATGCGCCGATCCAGTCGACGAGCTGATGCCCGGCTCGCCGGAACGCTGCAGGGTCCATGTCGCCGAGCGAGGGCGCGGCATCCGTCGCGGAACGGCCGTCGGTCGGGTCCTTGGACACAGACTCTTCTCAGCCGGCGTTCGAGAGGGGCCACTTGGTGTGCATGGCCAAAAATTGTAGCATCGCCACCATCGGCCCGATAACGAGCCGTCGTCGCACGTCGATGGCGTCGTCGGCTCGGAAGCACGGCCAAAGGAGGGTCTAGTGGCAGAGGTGGTGCACACGAGCCGGCTGCGGCTCGAACGGGTCGCGGGGCCCATACGACATGCGTATCTAGAGGGTTTCAGCGAGCCGATTCGGTTCGGGGTCCACGGCGGCATCAAGGAGTTCTACGGCGTCGAACCGGAGGAGGAGGTGCCGGCCACGCTGGACTACATCGTCGGCGCCGTCGGCGGTTGACTGCTCGGCACCCTGGCACGCGCACTGGAGGTGCGCGAGATTCCGGCGCCGAGAGACAAGGTCCAGGCCGATGTCGAGGGAGACATCGAGGCGGTCGACAAAGTATTGCGCATCACCCGGATTCGCGTGCGCTATCGCTTGAACATTCCGGCAGGCACCCGCGAGCGCGCCGAGCGTGCCGTGGCGACACATGCCACGATGTGTCCGGCCGCCAACAGCGTGCGCGGCTGCATCGATCTCGACATCAGCGCGGATATCACGGAGGAGTGAGGGGGCAGCCGGCGCGAAGAACGATGAGGGTCGGTTTCCGGCGTCGTACTCATGCCGCGACCGGCTATTGCCAGGCGCGACGAGGGAGCAGACTGGTGGTCTGTGACCGACGAAGCAACGCTTGAGGCGCGCGACAATGCGCGCCCCGCGGGCGCGGCGTTCGGGGCGAAGCCCCGTCTCAGTAGGCCGGGATGCCCCGCCCGGAAACCTACGCAATACGCGCCCTCGCCTCCCAGTAGATGAGCGAGAGCCCGCCGCCGAGGTTCAGCAGTAACAACGATGTCGTCAGCGCGTGCAGCGAGTCGAATCGGGCGGCGAACTGGCTGTTGTCGCCCAGGCTGGCCACTGTGTTCTGGATGTCGACCTGCACTGCTTCGATCTGTCCGGTGATACCGAAGCCGGCATACAGACTGACGCCGAGCATCGCGACTACGGTGACGATACGTATCCCGAGTGCCGTGGGACGGGGGGTTCGACGGTACAACGCAACGAGACATCCCAGCAGAACCGTTGCCGATCCGTAATCGAAGAACCGGAAGCGGCGAAGCATCTCTCCGAAGACGGCACCTGCCTCGATTCGTCCGCCAAGCCCATGGTGGGCCTCGAGCACGTCGAACACGGCGGGCGCGCCGAGAGCACCGAGTGCCACCATGCCGCCGACCCAGAAGATGAGCGCGATCAGATACAGACAGCGCAGGGCAACCATCGCGGCATTATACGCGGCGTCATGACGACCGACCGCCATGCCATCCCGTGGCTCGAGTGGGGTGCCGACACATTCTCGCGCGCCACGGCCGAGCGGAAACCGGTGCTGCTGGCGATCGGTGCGGCCTGGTGCCGCTGGACCGAGGAGATGGACCGTGTCAGTTATCGCGACCCCGAAGTCGTCCGGCTCGTCACCGAACGCTTCATTTCCATCAGAGTAGACGCCGACCGGCGCCCCGACGTTAGCGAGCGCTACACCCTTGGGGGGTGGCCGACGACGGCGTTTCTTACCCCCTCCGGAGAGATACTGGGTGGCGGCACCTACCTGGAGCCGGCGCCGCTGGTGTTGGTGTTGCAGCAGGTGTCGGAGGCCTTCGCGACCAGGCGGGCGGAGATCGACACACGGGTTGGGGAGCCTACAGGCAGCCGCCGCACGCTCGCCGGCCCAGACACGGCGGCGCCGGTGTTGGATGTGGATGCCGGCCGCTGGCTGGACGAGCAGCTCCTCGCTTGCTTCGATCGGACCTGGGGCGGCTTTGGCTCGGCGTCCAAACGGGTGCACCCAGATGCTCTGGCGACCGCGCTGGTTCGCGGCCGTGACACGGCGAGCCCCGACCTTACCCATGTCGCGACCCACACGCTCGACGCGATCGCCACACGGGGGCTCTGGGACCCCGTCGAGGGCGGGTTTTTTCGTTACTGCGACCAACGCGACTGGTCCGAACCGCATGTCGAGAAGGTACTGACGGTCAACGCGCAGTTGCTCGAGCTCTTTCTGTCGGCGTCGCGGCTGCTCGATCGGTCAGACTACGCCAGCCAGGCGACCGACATTGTCCGCTTCGTCTCCGGGACGTTCGCGGATCCCGACGGCGGATTCTATGCCAGCCAGCGCGCAGACCCGGCCTACGCCGCCTTGTCGTCACGCGAGGCGCGAAGCGGCCACGCGAGCCCGCCAATCGATCGCACTGTCTTCACCGCCGCCACCGCCGCGATGGCCTCCGCCTACGTCCTCGGGGCGTCGGTGCTCGAGGACAGCTCCCTGCTCGAGTATGCAGCGACGTCCATCGACCGGGTCGTCCTCGCGACCTACGAGCCTGGTGCCGGCGTTGGGCACAATGCGACCGGAATGCCGGTGGCGCGCGGGTTGCTGACCGACCAGGTACGGGTCAGCGCGGCGCTCCTGGACCTCTACGACGCGACGAGGCAGGAGGTCTATCTCGACATGCCTCGGGAGCTGATGGCCTACTGCGATCAGATGATGTGGGACGAGGCGGGTGGCTTCACCGACCGAGCCCGGACAGGCCTTGCAGGGTTCGACGCCCCGGTCGGGCTGCTGCGCGAGCCGCACCGACCGCTTGGTCTCAACTGCGATGCGGCGATTGTTCTGGCACGCCTGGGTGCCAGCGCTGGCGAGCCCCGGTATCGGGATCTCGCGCTCCGGACCCTGGCCTGCCAGACGCCCGTCTACCGCGAGCACGGTCTCGACGGCGCCAGCTACGTGCGTGCGCTCGACCAGATCCAGGCCGTTGAGGGCTCATAATGGTTGCCCCTCATCGGCCGGAGATCAGGGCCTGGTGCGCCCGAAGCCTGAAGCCCGGAGCCCGAAGCCGCAGCTCGGTGTTCCAGCTACACAACCCGTGCTACACTTCGCGCCACAGAGGCCGCCGACCTCCACGGCAAACCATCTCCACCGCATTGAAGAGTAAAGCCAGCGTTCCATGAGCAGCTCTTTTCCGATCGATTTCTCTGAGTTCACACCTCTGCCACTCGACCCGGCCCAGCCGCTGACCGACGCGGCCCGCACGGGGCTCGAGGCCAACATCCGGCTCTGCCGCGACGTCATCGTCTTCTTCACGTCCCTGGCCGAGGCCAAGGGTGTCGGGGGCCACTCCGGGGGCGCCTACGACACGGTGCCGGAGGTGATGATCGCCTACAGCTTCATGCTGCACGCCCGGGCTGGCGGTGGTCCCAAGATCGTGCCGGTCATGTTCGACGAGGCCGGCCACCGCGTGGCCACACAGTATCTGCTGGCGGTGCTCGAGGGGGACCTTGCCCCCGAACGGCTGCTGCACCACCGTGAGTTCGACATGAGCCTGCCGGGTCATCCCGAGCGTGGGTTCACGCCGGGTGTGCACTTCTCGTCGGGACGTCTGGGGCACTTGTGGCCGTTCGTCAATGGCGTCGCGATGGCGAATCCAGACGCTGTGGTGTTGCTGCTCGGCTCCGATGGCTCGCAGATGGAGGGGAACGACGCCGAAGCGGCGCGGCTGGCGGTGGCTCGAGGCCTGCCCGTGAAGCTGCTCATCGACGACAACGACATCACCATCAGCGGAAGCCCATCCACCTACCTACCGGGCTTCGATGTCGCGCGCACCCTCGAAGGTCATGGTCTGGCGGTCGACGTCGGCGATGGAGAGGACCTCGACGCGCTCTACCGGCGTCTGGCCGCAGCGGTGCAAACACCGGGTCCGGTCGCCCTCGTCAACAAACGGAAGATTTGTGTCGGCATCGACGGGCTCGAGGGTGCCGCGAAGGGACATGGGCCGATTCCGCCAGATGTGGGTCGAGCCTATCTCGAGCGCCACGGGCGGACCGAGGCGGTCAAGATGCTGTCGGAGGCGGCCAAGCTGCCGGGTGGCCCCACTTCCCGGGGGACGGCGAGCAAGGGCAAGAACCGTGAGGAATTCGGCCTCGTGCTCAGCGCCATTCTGACGAAAATGAGCGAGGAGCAGCGTCTTGCGTCGGTGCGCGTCTTCGACAGCGATCTGGAAGGCTCGTGCGGGCTCCATCACGTCCGCAAGGCCCACCCCGAGGTGTTCATCAGCGGCGGTGTCATGGAGCGCGGCAACTTCTCGGCGGCAGCCGGCTTCGGGTGGAAGCCGGGCCAGCAGGGGGTGTTCGCTACCTTCTCCGCTTTCCTCGAAATGGTGCTGTCGGAGCTGACCATGGCTCGGCTCAACGAGTCGAACGTGCTGGCGCATTTTTCCCATTCCGGCTGCGACGACATGGCGGACAACACCTGCCATTTCGGTCTCAATAATCTGTTTGCCGATGGGGGGCTGTCGAACCGGGGGACCGACTCGACCCGTCTCTACTTTCCGGCAGACCAGCATCAGTTCGGCGCCTGCCTACGGCGCATTTTCCCCGATCCGGGCTGCCGATTCGTCTTCTCGACCCGCTCGGCGGTGCCCGACATCCTCGGCGAGGACGAGCAGCCGTTCTTTGGCGGCGACTACGCGTTCGAGCCCGGACGCGACGACCTCATCCGCACTGGCGAGCAGGGCTACGTCGTCTCGTTTGGGGAGACGCTGCATCGCGCGCTCGATGCCGTGCTGGCGCTCAAGGACGAGGGCATCCACGTAGGGCTGGTCAACAAGGCGACGCTCAATGTGGACGACCCGGATATGCTGGACCGGTTGGCGAAGGCGCCCTTCGTGCTCGTCGCCGAGGCGCTGAACGTCAAGACCGGGGTGGGGAGCCGGTTCGGGTCGGCCTTGCTCAGGCATGGCTTCCGCGGGACTTACGACCACATCGGGATCCACCTCGAGGGTTGCGGCGGTCTCTGGCAGCAGATGGGCTACCAGGGGATCGATTCAGCCGGCATCGCGAAGGCCGTCCGCCGCCTCCTACCGTCATCCTGAGCCTGGCTGCTAGAATGAGCGGGTCTTTGCCAAGCCAGACCAAGCCAGACCAGGCCAGACCCCGTCACGCAGAGGAGAGAGCCATGCTCGTGAGATCTGCAAGTCATCGTGTCGCCCAGGCGCTGATGGTTGTCTCGGCGATCGCCGTCGGTGTCGGCACTGTCGCCGGACAGGACCGCAGCTCCAACCGGGACGGCGAGGCGCTGGGTCACGGGTACTCGCGTCCGGCGCGCAGCCCGCACGGCAGCCGGTCCGAGGTCATCGCGCCCTACGGCATGGTGGCGGCCAGCCAGCCGCTGGCGGCGCAGGTCGGCATCGACATCCTGAAGGCGGGCGGCAACGCCATCGACGCCGCTGTGGCGGTCAACGCCGTGCTGGGTTTGGTCGAGCCGCACATGAACGGCGTGGGCGGCGATCTGTTCGCGATCGTCTGGGACGCCGAGACAGAGCAGCTCTACGGGCTCAACGCGACTGGGCGGGCGCCGTACGAGATCAACCGGCAGGTGTTCGAGCGACAGGGGCTCGAACGGGTGCCGGGCACCGGACCGCTGACCTGGACGGTGCCGGGTGCGGTCGACGGCTGGGCCCAGCTGCTGGAGCGGTTCGGCACGATGAGCTTCGCCGACGTGCTCGCGCCCGCGATTGCCTACGGCCGCGACGGCTTCCCGGTCAGCGAGGTTATTCAGGGGCAGTGGGCGGGCTCGGAGCGCACGCTCGCCGAATGGCCCACTTCGGCCGCCACCTATCTTCCCAACGGACGACCGCCGGCGTTGGGCGAGCTGTTCAAGAACCCAGGGCTCGTCCGGACCTACGAGGCGATTGCCCAAGGGGGACGCGACGCCTTCTACAAGGGTGAGATCGCGCGGAAGATTGTCGCCTTCAGCGAGTCGAACGGCGGCTACTTCACCATGCGCGACTTCGAGGACCACAGCTCGATGTGGGTGGACCCGGTCACCAGCAGCTATCGCGGCTACGACATCTGGGAGATTCCGCCTAACAGCTCCGGCATCGTCGCGCTGATGATGCTCAACATCCTGGAGGGTTACGACATGGCCTCCCTGGGGCATAACTCGGCGGCGGCGATTCACCGCATCGTCGAGGCGAAGAAGCTCGCCTTCGCCGACCGCGACCGGTATGTGGCCGACCCGAACGCCAACGCGCTGCCGGTCACCGAGCTGATCTCGAAGGCCTACGCTGAAGAACGCCGCGCGCTCATCGACCCGTCGCGCGCGTCGCAGACTGTCAACGCCGGGGACCCGACCGACACCGTCTATCTGACGGTGGTCGACAAGGACCGCAACGCCATCTCGCTCATCGAGAGCATCTTCGGCGGCTTCGGGTCGAAGGTGGTGCCGGCCGACCTCGGGTTCGCGCTACAGAACCGCGGCTCCGGGTTCTCGCTCGAGCCGGGGCACCTCAACTCGCTCGAGCCGCACAAGCGGTCGCTGCATACCAACATGCCGGCGTTCGTCACCAAGGACGGCAAGCCGTTCCTGTCGTTCGGCGTCATGGGCGGCGACATGCAGCCGCAGGGGCACACCCAGGTGCTGTCGAACATCATCGACTTCGGCATGAACCTGCAGGAGGCGGGTGACGCGGCCCGCGTGCGCCACGGCGGCAGCGTGCAGGTCGAGCCGGGTGTCACCGACGCGGTCATCGCCGAGCTCGAGCGCATGGGGCACCGTGTGCGCCGCGCCGGCGGCGGCGGCATGGGCGGCTATCAGGCGATCATGATCAACCCCGAGACCGGCATGCTGCACGCCGGCACCGACCCGCGCAAGGACGGCGCGGCGATCGGGTACTAGGTTTCCCGGCGAGGCGCCCGTCTGGCGGCGTTGCTTCCTCGGTCACAGCCCGCCCTGGCTGCTCCCTCGTCGCGCCTTGCCAGACGAACGCCTCGCCAGGAAACCGGCTGGTCGTTTTCAGCGCCCGTCTGGCGGCGTTGCTTCCTCGGTCACAGCCCGCCTGGCTGCTCCCTCGTCGCGCCTTGCCAGACGAACGCCTCGCCAGGAAACCGCTCTCGTCTTTGGACGGCGTCGCTCCTCGGTTGCAGTCAGGGCGCGCACGTGCGCGCCCCGCGGACGCGGAGTGGGGTTCTCGGGGTCCCCGCGTAGCGTTCGCGTGGGGTTCGGGGCGCAGCCCCGCGTGACTGAAGCCGCGCCTTGCTAGACGAACGCCTCGCGAGGAAACCGTGCTGGTCGTCTTCAGCGCCCTGCTAGTGGTGTGTCCCTCAAATGGCTTGACAGACTTCCCGGCGCGCGGCGCCCGGCGGACAAGGCACGACGAGGGAGCATACCGGCAGTATGCGACCGAGGAGCAACGCCGTCAGACGGGATGCCCCGCCCGGGAAGTGTAAAGGTAATTGAGGGACACACCACTAGATCACGGCTTGCGGCGCTGTTCTTCGAGCAGTGCCTCGAGCTCGGCCAGGGCTGCAAGGCCCCTCGGCCGTCCGGTGCGCCGCGCATTCTTGGTGAGAGAGATTCCAGGGCACCAGCCAGGCGGGTGAGATTCTTTCGTCACGCGCGTAGACGATATCCAGGTCGACCGTGGTCCGCGGCGAGCCGAGGACGGTGCCGGCGAATCCCCGATCAGCACGTACCGCACCTCAGCCGACCCGAGCCGGCGGATCAGTCCTTCGAAGTCGGTCATGAGGACTGCCGACGGCGGCCCGCCTCGTGGAGCGCTTCGGCGAAGCGCAGCGCGGCGGTCATGTTGCGCAGGCGCTCGTCGTCCGGATCGTCGTGCCGAGTTCGTGCCTGCTCCACGTGACGCCCCTGTGGTTCTCATTGTGACGAGGCGCTTCGGTTGGGGCAAGGATCTCACTCCTGCCCGTCGCGGATCTGACCAGTGCCTCTGGTGTCACGCCAGGATATCTGGCTATTGTCAGGCGTAATGCGGGGCTGAGGGAGCGCTAGGAAAAGGCCTTCGGTCTTATCTGGTCATCGAGTCAGCGGGTCAGCGTGGCACTCCAGTCGACCGGATCATCACGATCGTCGCGCGTCCGCGCGATACCGCGCATCGTGTCGTTGGAGATCATGCCGCTGTAGTGGGTGTCGCCGACTCGAAAGGTGATCGCCGTTCCGCTCAACCGGCCCTCTTCGATCTCGGCGCTTCGTCCATCGGCGCGCATCCTGCCGGTCACCATCTGGAACTCCTGTTCGAGCTGGAGCTCGCCGTTTGACATTTGCCAGGTTCCCGCGACCTTCGCCGGCACGATCCACAGCAGCGATGTGCAGAAGCTGGGGCACGGATCGAGCTGGACGGTTTGGTCCGGGGTCCAGCCGGGTGCGTCGGGGTCTCGCTGCGAACCACCCAGGTCCCAGGTGTTCGACACGATGCGCGTGCCCGGCTCGAGTCCGAGGAGCGTCGGGCGGAGCCTGAGGTTGATATCGGGCAGCAGGAACATGGTGATCACGGTGGCCGGTGAGAGGTCGAACTCGAACAGGTCGGTCGCGAGGAACGACGCGCGATCGGCGACGCCCGCTTCAGCCGCTCGCTGTTTCGACAATTCCACGAGGTTCTCCTCGAGCTCGACGCCGACCGCCCGCGCGCCGAGCTTGGCAGCCGCGATGACGGTGCGCCCATCACCCGAGCCCAGATCGATGACGACGTCGTTTGGAGTGACATGCGCCATCTCGAGCATCGTGTCCACCAGCTCGTCCGGCGTCGGCACCCACGGAACGTCCTTGCCCCCCTGCCCGATCACCACCGGTGGGGGCTGCGCGGCGGCGTGTGGCACAAGCAGCACGAAGAAGGTCGCGACCACAAGCGCGAGCGCCCATACCCGCGCCTTGCGTCGGATGAAAGACGAAGCGTGACGCGTCTGTTCAGGCATCGCGGGGTAGCAGCTTTGGTTGGCCGGCGATCGTGACCGCGCCGAAGTGCCGGAGATCCAGCGTGGCGACCGCCGAGGCACCGATTCGCTCCGCGGTGGCGATGACCACCCCGTCGACGAGTCCGAGCTGGAGGTCGGCGTACTGCTGGCAGATTCGCTTCGCCGCGTTGAGATCAGATTCCTGTCCCCATTCGACGCCGAACGCACCACCAGCGAGGTCGGCGAGAAACATCTCTTCGGCCTTTCCGCCGAGCTGTGTCGCTACCAGATAGTCGACCTCCGGCAGGACTGCCCACGGGAGCACCCAGCTGTCCGGGTCGCTCATGTAGATTTCGCGCAGTGACGCGTGGTGTCGGTCCCCTGCGTCGAGCAACGCGACGATGGCGCCCGTGTCGGCGACAATCACTGCTTTCCCATGCCTTCGAGTAGCTCCTCGGCGCGCTCTCCGACATCGCTTCGGCCACTCGAGAAGGCTCCGACCGACCGAGCAACTCTGTGCTGAGCGTGGCGCCGCGTGTACTCCGCCACTGCCTCGCGAACGAGCTCTGCCGACGGCCGGTGTTGCTCGGCCGCGAGGCGCTTGAGGCGCCGATAGTCGTCCGAGTCTAGATACACAGTCGTTTTCTCCATGTGGCTACCATATATGGTAACACGAAGACACAGCTGTTCTGACTGCGAACGACGAGCCCTGGTGCTCTGCGCTTTGTGCTTTGCCCAGGCGAGCCATCCGGAGAAGAATGTCGCCCCGTCGTTACCGCACCTCGGGGCCGCCGCGGCGGTCATCGGGCACGAAGCGATCCCGGGCCGGCATGACGACCGTGGGCAAGCTCTCGGCGTTCATGACGGCGTCCTCGCCGACGATGGCGTTCTGCGACAGGACCCAGGCCACAAGTCCGTAGACCTGGTCGGGCGTCAGCGTTCCGGGGGCGTCCCGGGGCATCGCGCGGTTGATGTAGTCGTAGAGCGTCGTGGCATGCGGCCAGTAGTTCCCGACCGTCACCCGTCGGCTGTCGGGGTCACGCCCAACCAGCGGCGCGGCGGTCGCGCCTTCGCCCTCCGGACCGTGGCACCCGCTACATGATTGCGCCCACGTCCGTGCGCCTTCGGCCACGGTGCCGCTGCCCTGCGGAAGACCCGTGCCGTCCGGCATGACGTCGATGTCGAGGCGGGCGATCTCTTCCGGTGTCGCTGAGTGGCCGAAATCGAACGTGTCCGGCAGGGGAGCGGAGCTCGCCCGCTGCTGACCGGCCGCGAGCGTCCCCGCGACAGAGAATCCGAACGCCGCCCAGATCACGAGCCCGACGACTGTGGCCACGGCGCCGCGACCACCGCTCACGACCGCAACCTCTCGGCGCCGAACAGCACGCGTCCATCATCGTCTATCGTCCAGGAAGTGATCGGGTTCTGGTGATACCGTGTCCGTGGTCCCCGCGCCGCGCGCAGCGCCTCCCAGGTCGGCTGCACGTAACCGGTCTCGTCGGTTGCCCGGCTCATGATCTCGCCGGGTCCTCCGGGCCAGTTCCACAGATAGCGGAACCGCACGTGGGCTTTGTCGAGCACCGGCTCCTGCAGGTCGGCCGCCTGCCATGTCGCCCCGCCGTCAGTGCTTACGTCGACCCGGGCAATCCGGCCGCGGCCGCTCCAGGCCAGCCCCCGGATCTCGTGCCACCCCGGTTCGATGACACGAGGATACGCCGGGTCGGTGATGATCGACCGCGCGTCCATGACGAAGCTGAACTGACGCACCGTGCTGCCGTCGCCCAGCGGGTCGGTGTACTTCGACGTTTCTTCCCGGGTCATGAACGGCTGGTCGGCCAGCTCGATCCGTCGCAGCCACTTGACGCTGCTGTTGCCTTCCCAACCGGGCAGCAGCAGTCGCGCCGGGTACCCGTTGCCGGGCATCAGCGCGTCACCGTTCTGCGCGTAGACGACCATCGCGTCGTCGAACGCCTTCTCCATCGGGATACTGCGGGTCATCACCGCGGCATCCTGTCCCTCGGCGAGGAACCAGGTGGCGTCAGGGCTTGCGCCGACCTCTCGCAGCAGCGTCGAGAGCCCCACTCCGGTCCACTCGGTCTGGCTGGTCAGCCCGCAGACCATCTGCGGAAGCGTCTCCGGACTGCCACGGCGCAGGTTGCCGGAGCATTCGAGAAAGCAGATGCGGGAGGTCGAGGGGAAGCGCTTCAGGTCGGCGAGACTGAAGATTCGCGGGCGGCCGACCAGACCATGGATCATCAGCTCGTAGCGGTCCGGGTCGATCTCCGGTACGCCCCCGTGGTGACGCTCGAAGTGCAGGTCGGCCGGCGTGATCGTGCCTCGCAGGTCCTGCAGCGGTGTGCGTGACGATGTCGCGCTCGGGTCGCGCTGCGGCGTCACGAACGGCGACCGCTGGTCGATTTCGTTCGGACCACGACCGGGGCGCCGGGTCGTGTCGATTGCCTGCTGGCCGGCGACTGGCGTCACCGCCGCCGCGCCGATGGCGCCGGCCGCCCCCGCCAGCACCTCCCGCCGCGTCAGTCGTCCCCGCCCTCGAGAGGTCGTCACCGAGTTTCGCGTGTCGGTCATCGTGGCATCTCCTCGACCCTCGCCCAACCACCCAAAGCCCATAGCCCAAAGCCCAAAGCCTAAGCCCCAGAGCTCAGCTGTGTCGACAGTAGTCTGAAGGACTGCGTCTCACAAGCAGCCCAGGCGCGCGACAAGGTGCGCCCCGCGGGTGCGGAGTCCGGGGCGTCGCCCCGGCTAGGTGATGGATCGGAGCGGGCCGATGATCTCATCCGGTTCGGGGAACCGGTGCTCCGCTTGCTTCGAGAAGATGAGATCGCCGTCGGCGACCACATCGAATTGGCCGCGCGCTCCTTCGACCACCTCGGCTTCGATGCCGAGAGCGTCTCTAATCGAGGCCGCCAGACTGGTGGCCTTCGGCAGGTAGTTTCAAACCTTGCAGTAGCTGATTGAGACCCGCATGACGAGCCGATGTTACTGCACCCAGGTTGCCGGAGCAATCGACGGCCATCATCGCCACACCAGAGGCCGCCGGCCAGGCGTGCGCGCGGAACTCGACTGCTAGACTCGAACTTGATTCGCGATGAACGGCTATGAAAGCCTGACGCCATGAGTTCTTCGCGCCTGGCGATCACGGCGGCCGACATCACGACGCTCGGCGTCGACGCCATCGTCAACGCGGCCAACACGACGCTGCTCGGGGGTGGCGGGGTCGATGGGGCAATCCATCGGGCGGCGGGACCAGACCTCGTGGCCGAGTGCCGCCTGCTCGGCGGATGCGAGACGGGCGACGCGAAGATCACCGATGCGCATCGGTTGCCGTCCCGGTACGTCATCCATGTCGTCGGCCCGGTCTGGCACGGCGGGTCGCACGGCGAGGCCGACCTGCTCGCCTCCTGCTATCGTCGAGCGCTCGAGCTGGCGGTGGCGCATGGTCTGCGCACCATTGCCTTCCCGGCGATCAGCTGCGGTGCCTACGGTTATCCGGTCGATGATGCCTCGGTGGTCGCCGTCGGCGCAGTTACCGCGTTCTTGCGGATGGACCGGTCGATCGAGCAGGCCCTGTTCGTCTGTTTCGGGTCGGCGGTGCAGGCGGCCTACGAGGCCGCGCTCAACGGTGCCCTGGAGCCCGAAGCCGACAGTAAAGGCTAAGGTGTTCGAGCCTGCGCCACGCGATGACCAAAGACGAGCCCTTCATCCGTCAGTGCATCACCCTGTCCGAACAGGCGGTTCGGCTCGGCGACGAGCCGTTCGGCGCGTTGCTCGTGGTCGACGGTGAGGTTCGGTTGACGGCGCAGAACCGGGCCGTCACCGAGGCGGACCCGACTCGCCACGCCGAGCTGCTCCTTGCCAGCGAGGCCTGCCGTCGGCTCGACCGCTCCACCCTGGCGCGCGCCACGCTCTACACGAGCACCGAGCCATGTGTGATGTGCTGCGGCGCCATCTACTGGAGCCGGATCCCGCGCATGGTCTATGGCTGTTCGGCCGTCGAGCTGGGCGCGCTGGTCGGTGGCAGCCTGGTCATTCCCTCGCGGCAGGTGCTTGGCGGCGGCAAACGCCCGATCGAGGTGGTCGGCCCGGTGCTCGAGGCCGAGGCGCTCGCGGTGCACCGCGCCTACTGGCCCGCACTGTGATGTGCTCCTGCCTCCTGCCTCCTGCCTCCTCGAGTACAAGTTGCGATATCGTGGAACCCGGCCGACGCACGGTCAGGGGGAGGTCAGCGATGTGGTTCAGTGATCGCAAGCAACGCGTCCCGTCGGCGGCAGAAGCGCTTCCCGGACGCACCGAGCGCATGGTGGTGCCGGACTCGCACTTCGTCAACGGCGCGCGTCTCAGTCCACCGTTTCCCGAGGGTCTCGAGCAGGCAGTGTTCGCGATGGGCTGTTTCTGGGGCGCCGAGCGGGTGTTCTGGGAGCTTCCGGGGGTCTACAGCACCGCTGTCGGCTACGCCGGCGGGCTCACGCCGAATCCGACCTATCAGGAGGTCTGCACCGGTCAGACGGGTCACACCGAGGTCGTGCTCGTCATCTTCAATGCATCGGACGTCAGCTACGGGGAGCTGCTCTCGCGGTTTTGGGAAGGGCATGACCCCTCGCAAGGGATGCGTCAAGGGAACGACGTCGGTACCCAGTATCGATCCGCGATTCACTTCTTCAGCGACCGACAGCGCGAGTCGGCGGAGGCGACAAAGCGCACCTACGAGGAGGCGCTGCGGGAGGCCGACCACGGCCCGATCACGACCGAGATCGTCGCCGCGCCCGAGTTCTACCACGCCGAGGATTATCACCAGCAGTATCTGGCCAAGAACCCGAACGGCTATTGCGGACTTGGCGGCACCGGCGTCTCCTGCCCGGTCGGGCTGAGGGTGAGGTGATGCGCACGAAGGAGTCAGAAGTCAGAAGGCAAAATGACGAGGAGGGCCCTGCTCGCCGCGGCTTTTCTTGTCGTCGCCGCACCGGCTGTCGTCGCGCGACAGTCCGGCGACGCATCACCCCAGGACACCCAGACGACGCGTCGGCGCGTCGGTCTCGCCCTCGGCGGTGGGAGCGCGCGCGGCCTGGCGCATGTCGGCGTGCTCGAGTGGCTCGAAGAGCATCGGATTCCGGTCGACGTCATCGCCGGCACCAGCATCGGCGGACTCGTCGGCGGCGGATACGCCACGGGCCGAACGGCAGCCGAGGTCAGAGACCTCATCGAGGCGATCGACTGGGACGCCATGTTTCAGGGCGAGGTCGAGTACGCGCAGAAGGCGTTCCGGCGGAAAGAGGACCGGCGAGACTTTCCGGTGCGTCTGGAGCTCGGTTTGCGCGACGGGCTGCGCCTGGCCCCCGGGCTGGACCCAGGGCACTACATTGGCCTGTTTCTCAGTCGGCTGGTACTGCCCTTCGCTGCGCCGCTCGATTTCGACGACCTGCCGATTCCGTTTCGCGCCGTGGCGTCAGACCTCGAAGCGGCGGTTGCCGTCGAGCTGGATAGCGGCTCGTTGGCGGCCGCACTACGCGCCACCATGGCGATTCCAGCCATCTTTGAACCGATCGAGATCGGCCAGCGCCTGCTGGCGGACGGCGGGCTGCTGAACAACGTGCCAGCCGACGTAACGCGTGAGATGGGCGCCGAGGTCGTCATCGCGGTCGACGTGAGCGCGCCGCTCGGAGACCGGGAGGCGCTCCGGTCGTTGGTTGGCGTAGCGAACCAGGCGATCGGCGTCATGATGGTGGCGCGCACCAGACAGGTGCTCGACGATCACGCCAACCATGTCATCAGACCGGTCGTCGACGATATCAGCGCGAACGGGTGGCGCCGGTTCGAGGAGATTCGCCAGCGCGGCTACGCCGCCGCCGCGGCACTGGCCGACCGCCTGGCCCCACTGTCACTCGACCCTGTCGCATGGGATCGCCACGTGGCCAAGCGCCGTCGCCGTCGCCCGGCCGCGTCTGTCGAGCCGGCGTTCGTCCGCGTCGACGGCGTGGACGCGGACGTGGCTGCCGACATCGGCCGGCGGCTCGAGCCGGAAATCGGAGGGGCACTGGACCCGGTCGAGCTCGAGCGTCGGTTGACGACCCTGGCCGGCGCCGGGCGCTACGGCAGCCTAGGCTACGACGTGGTGCGGGAGGGGGAGCGGGCCGGTCTAGCGGTGCACGTGCGGGAGAAGTCGCACGGTCCCCCGTTTCTCAACCTCGCGTTCGAGCTCGACAATCGTGCCGATGCCGTCGAGCGCGGCTTCGGTGCACGGCTCACCGCCTATGACGTCGGCGGGCGAGACACCGAGGCGCGCGTCGATCTCACGCTCGGGTCAGATCTCGGTCTCGAGGCCGAGTATCTGCGCCCGATCGCCGGTTCATCCTTGTTCGTTGCGCCCCGCATTGGGTTGCGCAGCCGCACGCAGCAGTTCGCGCTCGAGAGCGACCCGATCGCCAGCTTTCGCACCCAGCGGGCGCAGGCCGGCGGGGATCTCGGTGTCACCCTGGGCGCGACGAGCGAGCTGCGTGTGGGCTACGACATCGGTGTGGTGGATGCTCGTGTCCGAGTCGGCACGCCGGTGTTGCCGCCGGTGCAGGGGCGCGAGCACGGGGCGCGCCTCCGCTGGGTCTACGATGGGCACGACGACTGGATCGTGCCCAGTCGCGGCACCCGGCTGGTCACCGAAGTCAGGTGGCTTGTCGAAGCGCCGGAGCAGTCGCGCGATCTCAGGCAGGCGACACTCGACAGCGCGACGTTCATGTCCGTCGGGGACGCCGGTCGCATCTTCGTTGCCCTTGCCGGTGCCACCTCATTCGGCGACGCGGCCTCACCCTTCTATCAGTTCACGCTCGGGGGCCCGTTCCGGCTGGGGGCGTTCGAGCTGGACCAGTTCCGCGGATCCCATACAGCCTACGTGGGCGGCGGCTACATGCACAGACTCGGGCGGTTGCCGGACCTGGTTGGCGGGCCGATCCATCTCGTCGGGTGGCTCGAGTCAGGCAGCGCGTTCGAGACCCCGCGCGACGCGGTGGTCCACTCGGACCTGTCCGGCGGGCTGCTGGTCGAGACGCTCATGGGGGCGCTGCTTGTCAGCGGCAGCATCGGCGACGACGGGTCCGGGGCGTTCTACGTGGCCCTGGGCCGCCCGTTCTGGTAAGAGCCCGCGCAAGAATAACTTCCCATTTTCGGCCGCCGATCCATCCCGTCTGGCGGCGTTGCTTGTCGGTCGAATACTGCCCGTATGCTCCCTCCTCGCGCCTGGCCAGCCGGGCGCCTCGACGCCTCAAAATAGGAACCTATTCTTGCGCGGACCCTAAACGTCGCCCGCCGGCTTCGCGGCGCGGTCTTCGAGTTGTAACATTGATCTTGATCGCTGACTTTTAGGGTACTTGCCTCCCATGGCGACATTCAAGACCGAGACTCGGACAGAAGAACCGGACGCCCCGCCGGCCGACACCGCGTCGCGCGATGCAGTCGACACGGAGCAGATAACGCGCGCGGCGGGTTTCCGGCGCCTGCTCGAGACCACCAGCATCGTGCAGTGGGAGGCGGATGCGCGCACGTGGGCCTTCACCTACGTAGGGCCGCAGGCGGTGCGGCTGCTCGGCTATCCCATCGAGCGATGGTATGAGCCCGACTTCTGGCTGGCTCATGTGCATCCCGACGATCGGGACGAGGCGGTGCGCTTCTGCGAGCAGGCCGCGCAGGAACGGGACGCCTACGAGCTCGAATACCGGATGATCTCCGCCAGTGGACAGATCCTGTGGCTGCACGATGTCGTCGCGGTCGATCGACTCGACGGCGCTCCAGCCGTCATCCGCGGATTTCTGATCGATGTCACCGAGCGAAAACGTGCCGAGGCGACAGCGCGCGCCAGCGACGCGCGGCTCCGGCAGCTCATCGAGCAGGCTCCCGATGCAATCATCGCGGTGCGGGCCGATGGGCAAATCGCGTTCGTCAATCGCCAGGCGGAACGGATGTTCGGGTATAGCTCGGGCGAGCTGGTGGGGCGGGCGTACGAGAGCCTGGTCGCCGGCAAACTGGACGTAACGCAGCTGACGGAGGACCGAGGCGACGGGAACGCGCTCCAGATCAGTCAGATGGGCAGCACTGACGCGCCGATCAATGGGGTGCACCGAGACGGTCGCTCGATTCCACTCGAGATCAACTTCAGCCCGCTCGAGACCGACGAGGGCACGGTCGTCGTCACTACCCTTCGGGACATCTCTGGGCGGATCGCCGTGGAGGCGGCACGGCTCAAGAGCGAGGAGCGGTTCCGCATTGCAGCGACCCTGGGGGCCGACATCATCGGCGAGACCGACATAGAGACGGGACAGATCGAATGGTTCGGACAGGTGGACCAGGCGTTGGGCTACAAGGCCGGTGAGTTTCCCCGCACCGTCCAAGGATGGTCGGAACAGCTCCACCCGGAGGACCGCGACCGGCTGCTGTCGGTGGACCGGAAAGAGCTCGAACGGCCGGAAGGGATGCGCCTCGAGTATCGGATCAGGGCGAAGGATGGGTCGTATCGACACTGGTCGGTCCGGAGAGTCCCGTGGCTCGATGGGCCCGGGCCACCAACGAAGTTCATCGCCGTCTGTTCGGACGTCACCGAGCAGATTGTCGCCCGGGCCGAGGCGCTCCAGCATCGCGACGCCCTGGCGCACGTCGCCCGTGTCAACTCGCTTGGCGAGCTGACCGCCACGCTCGCGCACGAGCTGAACCAACCGCTGGCGGCGATACTCAGCGATGCCCAGGTTGCCGTGCGCCTCCTCGAGCGGGACCAGCCCGACGTGCCGAAGATCCGCGAGGTGCTTCGCGACATTGTGGCGGACGACCGCCGGGCCGGCGCCATCATCCAGCGGCTGCGGGACATGATGCGGCGGGACAGCGCCACGCGCGAGCCGCTCGATCTGTGTCAAGTGGTGCGCGAGGTCCGCGAAATTATGCGCAGCGGGCTGACGATGCGCGGTATCACGGTCGTGCCAGATTTTGCCGCCGACTTGCCGACAGCGGTGGCGGACCGGATTCAGATCCAGCAGGTGGTCATGAACCTGGTCACCAACGCGATGCAGGCGATGGATGGGCTCGCCGAGGCGCGTCTCACATTGCGGGTGCGGTGTCGCGACGACGGGTGGCAGATCGTGTCGGTCATCGATAGTGGGCCCGGCATCGAGCCGTCGATGGTCGACACGCTATTTGAGCCGTTCACGAGCTCGCGTGCCGGCGGGCTTGGCATGGGGCTCTCGATCTCGCGCAATATCGTCGAGTCGCACAGTGGCCAGATCTGGGCCGAGAACCGCCCCGATGGCGGCGCGACCGTCAGCTTTGGTCTACCCCCGGGTGGATCGGCTCAATGACCGTCGAGCCCATGGTCTTCGTCGTCGACGACGACCGGTCGGTGCGCCGAAGCGTCGTGCGGCTGCTCGAGACGGCCGGACTGCTGGTTGAAGGGTTTCCCTCGGCCGAGGCGTTTCTCGAGCGGGAGCGGCCCGACGGCCCCGGCTGTGTCGTGCTCGACGTGCGTATGCCCGGCATCAGCGGGCTCGAGCTCCAACGGCGTCTCACGGCGGCCGGATGGTCGACACCAGTCGTGTTCATCACCGGGCACGGCGACGTGCCGATGAGCGTCGAGGCGATGAAGGATGGCGCGGTCGACTTCCTGCTCAAGCCGTTCGACGACGAATCGCTGCTGGCTGCCATCGATCGCGCAATCGCGCGCGATCGCGCGCTGCTGCGCGACCGGCTGCAGTTGGAGGAGCTCCGAGTCCGATATGACCGCCTCACGCCTCGACAGCAACAGGTGTTTGCACTGGTCGCCGCCGGGATGCTGAACAAGCAGATTGCCGCCCAGTTGGGAACCACCGACGCCACCATCAAGGTCCACCGCGCGCGGGTCATGACCACGATGCAGGCTGCCTCCCTGGCGGATCTCGTCCGTCAGGCTGAACGCCTGCAACTCGGACCGTCGAGCGGCGTTGCACCATGAGTCTGATCGGCCAGACCGGGACCACTAGGCCGGTCCTGCCGGTGGTCCGGCATTAGACCAAGGTCTAATAGCGTCTTCCCCGTAAGTGGCGGTATCTTAAGGGCACTGCGAACAAGGGTGTTCGGTCTGGTCGCAGCTTGCGGTTACTACGATCGCCCGAATGGGCGGTACAAGCCAGCGGGCTCGGTAATCAGAGTGTCCGGGTTCCGTCGCAACGCGACATCATCATCCTTCGTAGCGCTCGGCTACACACGACCTTCCTCGGGTAATACTTCTTTCCATCCCGGCAGCGACCAGACCACCGCCTGAGGCGGGGCCCGAAGGGCTCCGTCGCTTGGCCTCCACTCGGCGACGCTGGCTGATATCATCGCGGTTTCGGAGGAGATGCCGAGCCCTGGGGCGTCAGGGCCGCCGAAATACGCCGGAGACGTAGAATGCACGAGGATCGGGTCATTGCAAATGTGGAAGCTCAGGAGATTCTCGACAGCCGAGGGAACCCGACGGTCGAGGTCGAGGTATCGCTGGGTGGTGGGGCATCCGGCCGCGCCGCCGTGCCCTCGGGCGCGTCGACCGGCGAGCTGGAGGCGGTCGAGCTGCGCGACGGCGACGAGGCGCGATATCTCGGCAAGGGTGTGACCCGGGCGGTCCAGAACGTCAACACCGAGATCCGCGACGCGCTCGTCGGTCTCGACCCGACCGGCCAGGCGGAGATCGACCAGACGCTGCGCGATCTCGACGGCACCGACAACAAGGGCCGTCTTGGCGCGAACGCGATTCTCGGCGCATCGCTCGCCGTCGCGAAGGCGGCGGCGGCCGCCGCCCATCTGCCGCTCTACGCCTATCTGGGCGGTGACCGAGCGCGCGACCTGCCGGTGCCGATGATGAACGTGCTCAACGGCGGCGCCCATGCCGACAACAACGTCGATATCCAGGAGTTCATGGTAATTCCGGTCGGCGCCCCTAGCTTCTCCGACGCGTTGCGAGTGGGCGTCGAGATCTTTCACCACCTGCGTGCGGTGCTGCGGGATGCCGGTCATCAGACGGCGGTGGGGGACGAGGGCGGCTTCGCGCCGAACCTCGACTCGAACGAGGCCGCGCTGGACGTGCTGATGCTGGCGATCGAGCGGGCCGGCTATCGTCCCGGCGACGACGTCTATCTCGCCCTCGATGTCGCGGCCTCCGAGCTCTATGACAAGCAGAACGCCTGCTACCGGCTCTCGACCGATGGTGAGGCCGAACGCAGCTCGTCCGACATGGTCGACTGGTGCCGCCGGCTCGTCGAGGCCTACCCGATCCTGTCGGTCGAGGACGGGCTCGCAGAGGACGATTGGGACGGCTGGTCGGCTTTGACCGCTGCCCTCGGGACACGCGTGCAACTGGTCGGCGACGACCTGTTCGTCACGAATACGAAGATCTTCGAGCGAGGCATTCGCGAGTCGGTCAGCAACGCCATATTGGTCAAGCTGAACCAGATCGGTACGCTGACCGAGACGCTGGCCGCGATCGAGATGGCGCAGCGGGCCTCCTACACCGCCGTCATCTCGCACCGATCCGGCGAAACCGAGGACACGACCATCGCCGATGTGGCCGTGGCGACCAACGCGGGACAGATCAAGACCGGGTCGCTCTGCCGCACCGACCGAACGGCCAAGTACAACCAGCTACTGCGCATCGAGCACAGGCTCGGGGCCCGGGCGCGCTACCCTGGCCCAAAAGCGTTCTACAACCTACCGGGGTTGCCCGGCTGATGGAAGCTCACGCAGCGATTGGAGCCGTGTTGGTGCGCCTGGTTGGGGCGATGCGTCGAACAGGCGTGCCGTCTGCGATGGTGCGTGCGGTCTGCTTGCTGGTGGCGCTCGTGGCGTGGCCAGTGGCCGCCGCGGCGCAGCCGGCTTCCAGCGCGGAGGGCAGCCAGCGGGATGCGCCGCCGGCGACCCGCCAGGAGATCCTGCAGCGTCAGCGTGAAGCGAAAAGGGCCGAGCTGGCCCCCTACGCCGTGTCGGACGCCGAGGCGCGGGTTGGTCGTCTGGAGACGTTTCGACTGCCGCGTCGGATCTTCGCGAAGGGTTTCGGCGGGTTCCGTCCCGTGGTGGGCGGCATGCCGTCTGGGTCCGGCTTCGTCTTTGGTGGCGGCTACATCGCCGGCTTCAACCACGAGCTCGTCCAGTTCACCGCCAACGCGCGCTATTCGACTCGCGGCTTTCGCAGCTTCGACACCGGCATCATCTTTCCGGCGCCGGCGAGCCGCCTGCCGGTCCAGGCACACGTCAAGGCGGAGGTGCGAGACCTCACGTCGCTGCGGTTCTTCGGGCTGGGTCCCCAAAGCAGCGCGTCCGGCCGGTCGACCTACGGTCTGGAGGACCAGTCGCTCGAGGCCGGAGTGACCGCCACCGCCACCCGGTTCGTGGAGCTAGGCGCGGTTGCGCGCTGGATGAACGCCGAGGTGGGCCCCGGCACGGCCGGCGCGAGCCTGGAAGAACGGTTCGACCCGCTGCTGACACCCGGGTTCGGTACCACGACCGACTTTCTGGTCTATGGCGGGCATCTGACGCTGCATCTCCGCGATGCGCATGTCATCCCCTCGGCAGGGGTGTCGCTCCGCGTCGAGGCGTCGCGGTACGACGATCGGGACAGCGGTCTCTATGATTTCACCCGCCTCGTCGGGGATGTGCAGACGCAAGTTCCGCTGGGATACCGCAATCGCATCCTGGCGCTCCGGGTCCGCAGCTCGAATTCGGTGGGTGAGAACGGCGGCGCGGTCCCGTTCTATCTGATGGAGACGATTGGCGGCGCCAACTCGATTCGCGGGTTCCGCGAATACCGATTCAGGGGCGGCCGGAATCTGGTGGTGAACGCCGAGTATCGCTGGGAAGTCTGGACCTACGTCGACTTCGCGCTGTTCTACGACGCGGGAAAGGTCTTCTCCGATGCCGGCGATCTCGACTTCCAGGACATGCAGTCCGGCTACGGGTTCGGCATTCGCGGGCACGCTCCGGGGGGGATGGTGCTTCGGTTCGATTTCGCCCGCAGCAACGAGGGCTTCAAGCTGCACATCGGGGGGGGGGGCCGTCGTTTTGACGAAGGAGACAGGAGGCAGGAGGCAGGAGGCAGGAGAAGCCGGAAGGCCGCGCCGTCAACCGTTCACATGTCGGATGGGGACTTCGTGATGCTGAGGCAATCGGTCGCCTTGGTCGTCGGACTGGCGGTGCTGGTGGCTGTGCCCCGGGCGCAGGAGCGGAAGTTCTACTCGGACGATCCGCTGCTGGTCGACAACGACAGGCTCGACGTGCCGACCGAGCCGGCCGAGATCGCGCTCAGCGATATGTTCGACCGCTTCGGACACATCATGGCCGATCTGGGCGATGCGGCCCGGGGAGAGGCGCAGAACGCCAACACGCTCGACGAGGTGCCCGACAGCTCCTGGTTCACGAACCGACACGGCGTGCAACGGATGTCGAGGGCGGCGCTCGTCCGAGGTCCCGACACGAACGAGGGCCCGGACATGACCGTCCCGTGGCGGGTGTTCCGGAGCAAGATCGGTGGGCTCACTCCTGGGTTCCAGATCATCGACGGCCGCGGTGACCGCTATGTCATCAAATTCGACCCGGTGGGCGTCCCCGAGCTCAGCTCGGCCGCCGAGGTCATTGCCACCAAGCTCTTTTACGCCATCGGCTATAACGTGCCGGAGAATTTCATTGTCGCCGTCGATCCCGAGGCCGGTCTGACGATCGAGCCGGGTACGATGCTCGAAGACGAGTTCGGAGATGAGACGGCGCTGACGCGCGGGCAACTGCGCCGCCGGCTACGGTTGGTGCCCAGGCTGGACAACGGCCGGATGCGCGTGACCGCCAGTCGGTATCTCTCCGGGCGTCCCATCGGCCCGTTCCGCTATTACGGGACCCGCACGGACGATGCGAACGATGTCGTCGCGCACGAGAATCGGCGTGAGCTGCGTGGGCTCAGGTTGTTCGCGGCCTGGACCAACCACGACGACACGCGTGCCCAAAACACCCAGGACAGCTGGGTGGAAGAAGACGGACGCCACTACATTCGGCACCACCTGCTCGACTTCGGATCGACTTTCGGGAGTGGCAGCGTCGACCTGCAGCTCCCGAATCTGGGCTTTCACTACTGGCTCGATACCGATGAGGTGAAGCGGAACCTCGTCAGCTTCGGGCTGCGCACCCCCAAGTACCGCACCGTGGACTGGCCAAGCTTTCCGGAATACGAATCCGTCGGGCGTTGGGAGTCGGTGTCGTTCGAGCCCCAGGAGTGGAAGAACGACTATCCGAATCCGGCGTTTGTCCGGATGACCGACCGCGACGCGTTCTGGGCGGCCAAGGTCATCATGCGGTTCACACCCGAGGAGCTGCTGGCCATCGTCGAGACCGGGCAGCTGAGCGACCCTGAACAGGAGCGCTACTTCCACCAGGTGCTGGTCGAACGGCAGATCAAGAGCGCCCGCTACTACATAAACCGGGTGAACCCGATCGACGAGTTCGAGGTTGGCGCCGACGGTCTGCGCTTCGTCAATCTCTCCGAGCGGTATGGGTTCGCCGAATCGGGGACAGCCTACGACGTAGAGTGGTCAGTCTACGACAATGGCACCGACGGCGTGCGAGGCCTGACCGATTCCGCGACCCAGAGTGCCACGACAGTTCGACTACCGGCCAACCCCGGCCTCGACGGCGATGCCTATCTGATGGCGGAGATCCGGTCTGTCCACGCGGACTTCCCGGCCTGGAATGAGCCGGTGCGGGTCTATCTGCGACCGAACAGCGCGACCTACGATGTCATCGGGATTGAGCGATAGGCAGGATAGCGCAGCCCTCCAGCTTCTCCTGCCTCCTGAGAGCACTGCCCTCACTGCACCGTCTGCAGTTGGTTGTCGACCCGCAGGACCCCCTGCGTGTTGCGGACGATCCTTTCCATCTCGCGCCGCTCGATGTCGCCTTGTACCCAGCCGGTCAGGGTGACGACGCTTCGCTGGACGATGATGTGGAACGGCGGGTTGGCCTGCGAGCCGAACCGTTGGAAGTGACTGCTTCTGAAGATGCTTTGCGCGATGGCGCTCCGCAGGTTTTCGTCCCCTAACGACGGCGTGATCGTCTCGATCTGGTTCTGGACGTCCTGCACACCCGGAATCTTCGCGACCCGTTCGAAGAGATCGTCCGCTTTGTCCTTGTCCGGTGTCACCTTGCCAAGAAGCGTGACCTCTCCACCATTGATCATGCCGTCGAGATAGTCGAACAGCGTGTAGTACGGGTAGCGCTGCATCACCTTCGCGACCTCTTCGGCCAGCTTCTGATCGCTCTCGGCGGGTGGAATCTCGATCTCACTGACAACGGTTTCTACCCCGTCCACGTCGAACGCCCTTCGGATCGCCTCGCTCTTCAACCAGAAGGTCTCGAGCTCTCCGGTCAGGGTGACCTCGCTGCCTGCGATCGCCACGTCGAGACGCCGCAGGTCGCGTTCCCCACGAAGCTCCTCGCGCACGTCCCGCTCTAGCTGGGTCGCGGTTTGCGCCGCCACCGGGAAAACCGACACGCCGAACTCGCACACGACGATCAGGGCGATGACGGTCGCGGATGCGTGACGCTGCATGGGTGTCTCCTTGTGTGTTCGCTATCTCTCAGTTTGTATCACACCTGCGGCCGGCCCGGGCGCTTCGCGCGGTCGGCGTCCGCCGTCCCGCGCCACGCACGGTCTGGCGGGCTATCGGTCGTGCTTCCCGAACGCGGCGCTGAAGATCTGCTGGAGCAGATCGGGGCGCTGTCCAAGCAGGTCGAACAGGTCGTCGCGGTCGATGCGGAGCGCCACACCAGCCTCGGCGACCGTCAAGCGGCGCGGATCCGGTATGGTGCCGCCAGCCTCGGTGCCGGCCAGCGCCTCGTTCATGCCGACGACGTCTCCCGCTTCGGCCCGCAGCGGGACCATGGACTCATCGGGTGCTTCGAGCGACACCGCTCCCGAGAGCACGATGCACACCACCGGTGGATCGGCCTCCCCGGAGAGCACCGCTCCCTCGACGAGCTCGACCTGCTGGGCGATCGCGGCGAGGTGTCGCATCTCGGTGGCGGTGACCCTGGAGAAGATCGAGAGGCGCTGCAGTGCCAGCACCTTCTGGATCGGAGTAAGCGGTCCGGCGGCCAGCCCCACGATCGCCTCTGCCGCTTCGCCCTTCATGACCGAGCGCTCCCCACCCTGCGGGCCGCGTCCGGCCAGCGTGCGGAAGAACCCCTGCACGAGGTCGGTGTTGTCGGCGAGCAGTGTGCCCATTACCTCGCTGGACAGCCGCAGGGAGACACAGGGCTCGAGCGTCTTGACGGTGTGGGGCATCAGACAGCCATTGAGCAGTTCCTCGAAGCCGAGCGTGGCCGGCGGCGATACGGCAGCACATCCCAGGGGTGCTGTGCCAGATTGGCGGCGCCGCGGCGCTACGGGCGCTGGTTGGGGGGCTCATGAGCCCGAATCCGGCATTACGCCACGAGGTCGTGGTTGCCTTGAACAAGCTGAGTGACCAGTACCCCGATGTCGCCATCGACACGCAGGTGGTAGAGATGACGCTGGCCGCCGAGGTGATGGGGCATTATCGGTCGTACCAGGTGCTGGTTGCCCTGGAGGGCCACGCGGATGGCGCGGTTGGCACGGTTGGTAATGATGTGACGCTGACCCCTCTGCGGCGGGCCATGGATGCCGAGCTGGAGCGAATTTTCCGGCTGCTCGCCTTGTTGTTTCCGGACCACGACCTGCACAGCGCGCACGACGGCGTGCGGTCTCTCAACCCCGTGGTGCGCGCCAACGCAGTGGAGTTTCTCGACAATGTGCTGGAGCCGCCGCAACTGCGGCAGCAGGTGCTGCCGCTGGTCGATGATCAAGTGACTGCGGCGCAACGCGCGGCGGCCGCTGGCGCCGTCGCCGGCGCGACGATGACCACACCGGCCGAAGCGGTCCAGACACTGCTCGGCAGCGAGGATTCGTGGATGCGCGCGTGCGGGCTGTCCGCGGTCGGCACCCTCGAGCTTCGCGAGCTCGAACCGGAGCTCGACCGGGCGCTCGCCGCCGCCGACCAGGCCGAACGCGATGCGGCTCGCGTCGCGAAGACGCACCTGGCGCCTACGGTGGTCGAGCCGGAGCTCGGGACCGCCGAGGCGGAGCGGTGGATGAGTGGGGCCGCCGGGGTGTGATAGCGGTGTGCTCCAAGAAGTCAGAAGGCAGAAGGCAGAAGGCAGAAGGCAGAAGGCAGAAGGCAGAAGGCAGCGGGCTACGCCAGCCCTACTCGGTTGCGGGCGGCGGTGTTACTGCGGCTGCGGGGGCATCCCGTTGCCCGATGGCAACATGCTGGGCCCCGTACTTCTGGTACAGATACGACGCCCCGACCAGTAACAGGCCCAACGCGAGGCTGCTGACGATGCGGTAGACCGAATCGAGCTGCGAGAAGTCCACCGTAAACACCTTCAGCACCGTGATGCCGAAGACCACCAGCGCGAGATAGCGGATGGGAGCGTAGCGCCGCTTGATGCCCACCGCCGTCATCCCGGCGGCATAGGCGCCCCAGGTTGCCGAGAGCATCATCTGACCGACCAGCTCGGCGCTCGCTGCAAACCGCGCCGTGGCCTGGCGCAACGCCCAGAACGCGTAGATCTCGGTAGACAGGGTCACCAGCATCAGCACGTTCGCCCCAACGATAGCCGTGGCCATCGCCCGGTGCCGGTAGGTGTCTGCCTCTGAGTCGGTCTGGGCATGCAACCAGGCGACCAGGCCCAGGACACCCACGACGAAGAGACCGAGGATGGCGCGCTGATTGAGGAAGACCGTGTAGGCGAAAGGGACCGGCGCGATCTGCAGCGAGACCAGACGGACGATCGAGACTCCGAGGAGCAGCGCGCCGCCCATGCGGATCCAGGTCCGGCGCTCCCGGAGCCCAAGCCAGATCAGGCCGCCCGCCTCGGTCGCCCAGAGCATCGTCACCCAGGCGCCGTTGAGCTGGACCGCGAACGCCGCCACGGCCAGGGTGACCGCGACCACCAGGACGTGCATGACCGCGCGCGGCTCGACCCGCCGGACCGCGACGGCCAGTGCCCCGTAGGCGAGGGCCTCCAGCGCGGCGATGAGTCCGGTCAGCGCGGGGTAGTGCGGTGCAACGACTGTCTGCAGCCCGAAGTACAGGCCGACCCCGTTGGCCGGGAACAGCAGGACATCGGCGGCATGCGGTTGCGCGGGTGCGCGTCTGAGCATCTCGACCTGGGCCGCGGCGTGGATGCCTGCGACCGCGAGCCAGGTCACCACGGCCGGTGCCAGCCAGGCCCCGCTCGGTTGGAAGTTCGCCCACCCGAGCAGTGGTCCAACCACCGCAGCCCACAAGAGCAGGCGGGACCACATCGCCTCCCACCGGACGGAGACCGTCACACCGACCCCGGTCACGGCGATCAGATACACGAGGAACGCGAGCCAGTGGTCCCCCAGAATGGCGAGCGAGGCGGCGTGATACCAGACCGGCGTCGTCCACAGCGCCAGTCGCACCCACGGCGCAATCGCATGGGTCGAACCGCGCATGCGGTAGAGGCTCCAGAGGAACAGCGCGCAATACAGGGTGACAAAGAGCTCCGTCGGCAGATACACGCTGGACTCGTAGAAGCGGGCTCTCCACGCCAGGACGGTGAGTCCCGTGAGCACGAAGCTGGCCAGGTTGAGGGCGGGCCAGTCGCGTCGATCCGCGAGATAGACCGTGGCCGCGATGAGCAGTGCCGCGTAGCCGAGCTGTGTGAATTGTCCGGGGGCGCCGCCCCATATCAGGAAAGGCGTGCCATAGCCGCCAACTATCGCCATCATCCCGAGTGGCTGCGAGCGCAGTCGGTCTGCCTGCACCGCAGCCAGGCCGGAGACCGACACCAGCAGGACAAACCCGGTCACGGCGGTTATGAGACCGTAGAGGTTCAGGGCCGCGTAGACCGCCAGATACCAGGTGGCGATTCCGCCGCCGACCAGGGTCTGCCCGAACGGCGCGTGCCCGGCGCGCGCAAAGCGGCGACCCGACAGCATCAGCAACGCGCCGGCGAGCACGCCGATTCCGACACGCAACGGCTCGGTGACCCATTGATTGACGAAGGCATATCGGATGAACAGCCCCACGCCGATGACCAGCGTCGCCACTCCGACATAGAGCATCCACCGCGTGCCGATGCGGGCTTCGAGACGCGTTGGTGTCGTCTGGGTCTCGTCCGCCGCCACCGGTGTGGACTCGGGGCCTTGTGCGGTGGTGGGCAACGCGGCCGGCACCGACGGCCCGGTCTTGGTCGCATCTGGTTCGCCAGATGCGGGAGCCGGGGTCCGCGCGGTTGCTTGGCGCTGTTGCGCCTGGCCTTCCAAGACGGCGAGCCGGCGCTCGAGCCGTCCCACACCGGCCCGAGCCGCCGACGCGCGGCGGAACGACAAGATCGGAAGCACAACCGTGAGCACCAGGAGGACGGCGAGGGTGATGAGGGCGGCGATCACAGTCTGGTGCCCAAGGAGTCAGGAGACAGGAGGCAGGAGACAAGAGAGCCTGGAAGGCTTTGCCGCATCTGGTTCAGCTTCAAAGCACCGTTCTCTAACAGCCTGCTCAGCCGAGGCGGCCGAGCGCCTCGGCGGAGGGCGATTCTGGCCAGACCGGCGCCGGCGCGGCGACATAACCGGCATGCGCCAACTGGCTCTGGAAATAGGCGACCTCGGCGGCGTAGAACAGGAGCTTGCTGGCCAGACGCGCGACCACGTAGGCCTGACCGATCAGGAATACCAGCCACATCGAAGGGCCCGTCGACGCTGCTCCGGGCGCCACGAGCGCATAGGCCGCCATCACCGCAAGCAACACCAGCCCGTTGACCAGATACAGTCCGGCGCACGTCACCGGGCGCCGGCGCACGAATCGCCACCCGGCCACGACCGCGCCGAGCATGCTCCGCCGGTCCTCCACGACGGCGCGTACCCGCGCGTAGTCGAAGACGAGGCTGACAGCCGCCAACGTGAGTCCGAACACGAGGTAGAGGACGACCCGAACCGCGAACGCCTGACGCTCCACCGTGAGATTCCGGGTCATCGCCTCGTACAGGTCGTCGAGCAACCAGCCGTGCACGACGCCGAAAAGGAAGCCGTAGGTCAGCCCCGCGACGATCGCCAATCGCAGCAGCCGCGACCCGTAGAGTCCGCACGCCGAGAAGAAGCCGGCGCTGCGCGTCGCCCGGTTCCGCGCGTAGCGATCCAGGACTCCGCCGGCGAACACAGTCCAGACGATGATGTAGGTGAGCACCACGCCGACGATGACGGGTTCCTGGCCGTCGCCGTCGAGCAGGGCGCTGACGTTGTCGAGTACGGCCGCAAAGCCTATGACCGATATCGTGAACGATCGCCCGAGACCGGTAGCCTGACCGAAAAACTGCCGCCACCACTCCCAGGCGAAGCCGTCTGCCATGGCATCCGCCACGACGCTGTCGCCCAGGGCGGTCTCGAGCTCCCCACGAAGCAGCAGCCCCAGCGGCACTGCCAGCAGCACGGTCAGCGCCGTGGCGCCGGCCAGGATGACCGGCGCCCGGATCACACGGCGGACACCGTCGAGCAGGGAGGTGACGATTGGCATCGTCCTTAGAATAGAAACGCGGAGGTCAACATCAGATCCTGCAGCCAGATCATCCAGTGCAGCATCCATTTCGTCGCGGCGGCCGCTGCGCGCGGGGTCGCCGTCCAGCTGTTGTTCGTGTAGTCGACATCCAGCAATAGCACCCGGTCAGGGTCGATCTGCACGCGGGTGGCGCGCGCCGCCCGCTCGTAGGTGAACACGCGCCACGTGTCCTGGCCGTCCCACTGTTCGCGGACCGTCTCGCCGTCGTCGAATTCGACGAGCACGTCGATCGGGAAGATGCCGTCGCCGTGGCGGCGCACAGTCACCGTTGTGCGTGTCAGGCCGCGTTCGTCGATCGGGTCTCTGAACACCGGTCCTGGTCCCCGTCCTGACCTTGGTTCAGGGTCGCGGTCGACATACCCGCGGTCCTGCAACGGGCGTGTGGCGACCTGCTCGACGGCGTAGTCGAACGTCTGCGTGCCGCCATGCACCTGGTCGAAATACCAGGACAGGTCACGTCCGCTGACCTCGTTCGCCACGGCAAAGAAGTCTTCCGGGTCCGGGTGACGAAACTGCCACCGCTGGTAGAACACCGACAGGATCTCGCGAACTTGCTCCCACCCGAGGTGACGCTCGAGGGTGTGCAACCACAGCGCGGTCCTGTCGTAAGTGGTGGCGCCCGACGTGCCGGGCCAGTACCGAAACGTGGGTGTTCGCTGCGCATCGGTTCGCCCGGCGGCTCGAAAGGTGGCCAGTCGGTTGCCGTCGGTTGCGCGCGACCACGCGACGTCGCGAAAGACGAACGGCACGAAGCCGCCGAAGTATCGTCCGGCGATGTGATGCGGTGTAAAAGAGGCCTCGAGCGCCCGCGCCGTCGAGAAAGTGTTCAGCCCCTCGTCCAGCCAGGCGTGCTCGAATTCGTTGTTGCCCACCACGCCGTACCAGAACTGGTGTCCCGCCTCATGGATCGTGACGTCCTCCGGATCGGCGACGTCGGGTGGGGCGAGCCACCGTGTGCCGGCCGTGAAGAAGGTCGGGTATTCCATGCCACCCGCGCGACTTTGCCATGCCGGGTCCACGATGGTGATCTGCTCATACGGGTAGGGACCGTACCACTGCCCGTAGTGCTGCAGCGTGGCCCGTGTCGCGGCGAAATGGCGCGCGGCCTGCCCGGCATGTTCCGGCTGCAGCAGCAGCCGCATCTCGACCGCCGGCAGCCCGGCGACCGCGAACCGCTCGGTCAGGTCGAGATAGTCGGGACTCGTGGTCCAGGCAAAGTCATGGACGTCCTCCTGCACGTAGCGGTGCGTCGTCGTGCCGTCAGCGTTGTCCCGTGGCGCGTCACCGATGCCGGTCGCGCCGAGCACCCACCCGCTGGGGACGGTGATCCGGACGTCGTAGACGCCGTAATCGGAGAAGAATTCGGTGCTGGCATGGAACTGATGGCAGTTCCAGCCCGTGTCCTCGAGGACCCCGATCTTCGGAAACCACTGCGCGATGAAGAAGAAGTTTCCGATCGCGCCGGTGCGCGCGAACGTCCGCGGCACCCTCGAGCTCCACTCGATCTCGACGTTGACCGTCTCGCCCGGTGCGACCGGCGTCGGCATCGGCATGGCGAGGACTGTCCGGTCGTCCGGATTGCCGTCGTCCGGCGAGATGAACTCGATGCGCGCGGTCATGTCCAGTGGCCCCGCCTCGCCGAGCAGACGCACCGCAGTGACGTCAATCCAGCCCCAGTCGGCCTCCGGTCTGGACGCGAGCCCGAGTCCGCGGCCGAGCTCGCGCTCCCGCATCCAGGTCGAGCGGCTGTTCCGCCAGGCGTTGTAGTACAGGTGGAACCTGAGGTCGGGCGCAGACACTGCGGCGATGTTCCGCCAGGTCAGCACCGCCCGCCCAGTGAGCGTTCGGGCCTCCGGGTCGAGCCGGACGTCGATGGAGTAGTTGGCGTTGCGCGGCGAGCGCGCGCCCACGGGTACTGCGTCCGGTGCAGGTGCCGCCTCGGTGATTGCCGTCGGATCGACCGGAGGCGTCGGCGGCTGCCGCGCTGCCCCTGGCGGTGTCAGCAGGATCGCACCGCAGACCGCCAGTCCCGCGACCGTGAACAGCCTCGGGATCCTGGTAGTCATGACCGCGTGCCGGCTGAGCCTCGCTCGAGTCGCATTTGTGGCGCAGGCCATCAGGCCTTCCATGAGAGGACCAGCCGGTGTCAAGCCGGTCAGGGACCCTGGCTTCCATCCGCACTCTTGAGGGGCCCTGTCGAGCCCGGTGCACGTTGAGGTCCGATCGTGGCCGGGCGCTGCTATCTGCGAGGCGGTC